>Ga0325411_1001369_pt1 | contig 27088 bp, 28 predicted proteins | sample PopdelMetagenome_13_FD_206181 | JGI IMG/M metagenome (GOLD analysis project Ga0325411, IMG submission 206181) | Populus deltoides microbial communities from Bellville, Georgia, United States - Xylem-PdIQD-R4 | ecosystem: Host-associated > Plants > Phyllosphere > Stem > Wood/Secondary xylem...
GAGGCTTACAGTTTGTGGATCGAGATAGAAAGAGGGCGAATCTGCTACGATGAGATTGAAGATAGGGGAAGAAAAGGAAGAAAAAACAAAAACTTGAGAGAAACAAACCACAAAGGAAGGGAAAAGAGAAGCTTTTTATTTTTTTTATTTATTTTAGGCGAGGGAGGGAGGGGGAGAGAGAGAGAGAGAGAGAGAGGCTGTGGCTGTTTGCGACTACGCGTTGGTTTGGTTTGGTTTGGTTTTCTCTCTTTTCTTCTCCTTTCCTTTGGCTTCAGCCTATTTTGCCTTTCTTTTCACTTTCTTTGCGTAGGAGTCATTTAAATATTGTCATTTTCCACATCATGCCCTTGGTTTTTACTTTATTTGCCAAACCTCTCCCGGTGTGGTCCCCGGCTGTGGCGTTTTAGATGATCGCCGCGTGGTCCAGGTTTGGAATCTCTCGGTTGGGAGAGATTTGGTTATTTTTTAATTTTATTTTTCAGTTGAGCCCATTATTATGTGGGCCTCCCGGGTGCTTGTTTTCCACAAGACGGCTCGTGTTAGGTTTTAGGCGAAACCTCAGCTTAGCCCCTGACAGTTTACCCCATTATCAATTAAGTCATTAATGTTTGATTTTATCAATTGCACCCAAATATAATCGACATTGGATGTTATCATACCTCATCAAAGTGCTAAAATAAGCCTTAATATATCCTAATGAAAGATTTTAGCATTAATTTAATAAAAAAGTGAAGTTTTATAAGCTAAAATAACTTAATATATCAACTACACCGATGGATGCAAGGTAATATAAATTTATGTCAGTTGTGTTCGGTAAATTTGATAAAGTTAAAGTATTTGGATTTTAATTGATAATAAAGTAACATAATAGATGCTGAATAAAAGAGGTCTCATGTGATTTTTTTAATTCAATAATTAACAAGCAACTAAAATAAATAAATAAATTATTCATTCCAGCTACTTTTGCATTTTTTTATTTACCATTATAATATAATGATCATTTTGTATTTCTTATAGAAAAAATTATGTTTTTGAACCAGGTTTATTTTGGAGTTTTTCATAATATACATTAGTCATTATTGATTTGTTTCCAGGTATTTTTGTCTATTCAATGTTTTAAAGAACAATGAAATAACCAAAATACCCCCAAAAGTATTAAAAAAAAATGAGTGGTCTCGGGTAGGGGTATTTAGGTATTTTTGTTTTATATACAAAGTAAAATTACACGTGTGCCCCTTGATGCAAGACATTGAATTCTTTGTAGTCAGGGGTATTTGGGTCTTTGAATGTTGGTGTTTTTGTTAATTATGAGTTCAGTTGAGATTAATAACGTAATTTACCATTAAATTAATACTTTTATATTTAAAAAGTTATATAACATGTGCAGAGCACGCGCCAATGTTTAGAACTGCCATGCATTTTGGGCGGCATGTGTGGTAGTTTCCAGCGATAAAAAATGAGCTTTCATTGTCTCAGTTTATTCCTCAATGTCTCATCTTCTATTATAAACGGTGTGTATTATCCAAATGTGATCGTTGTATCGTCGATGATCCATTTTTTTTCTTCCTTCATTTCTCTCTCCTGCCTTAGTAAATACACCATAGTCCTCGTTATTATAGTTATTTCAAATTCATACCTTTTAGTTTTGGTTACTATTTTTTAGTTATTTTTCCTTTTGTTGAAATTCTGTTTGTTTTCAATCCAACCATTGGTGTTTAATTTGTATTTATAAGGTATTTCAATCCGGTCCTTGTACTTTTAATTTTTTATTTTTTTCTTTTGCTATTTTATCAAAGTTTTTATAGCTTTTAATTTTTTTCCTTCAAATCAAGTTTATGATTTTTTTTTCCAATGATAATAATGATTTCAAGGCGGTCATTTTTCTTATTATTTTACTTGGCCCTTTTATCAAAGTTTTTACAGTGTTTAATTTTAGAATTCAAATCAAATTCATGATTTTTTTTAGTAATAATAATAATAATAGCAATAGCATCAATGGTGGTAGTGGTGGTGGTCGTAATAGTCGTGGTGGTATTAAAAAAAATAATATTATTGATAACAACAACAACAACAACTAAAGTAATGATATTAGTGATGATGATAATAATGATTATTAATGATAGTAGTGATAATAACTACAATAATAATAATGATAGTGGTCATACTGATAATAGTAATAAACACTGAGATATGAGTGAAGATGCCAGTTTTGTGGAATGCATTTCTGTGGATAAGGAGGATGAAGATGAAGAGGATTGCCTAGTGATTAAACTCTCAGTTGAGGAAAAGAAGAGAATTAGGTTCCTATGGAGACAAACCTTGATTGTTAAAGTTATGGGACGAAGAGTAGGGTATATGTACTTGATTAAGCGACTGAAGACCTTATGGAAAATTCAAACAAATCTGGAATTAGTCGACTTGGGAAATGAGTTCTTCCTCGCTAGGTTTGCTAATGAGGCCGACAAAGAGCATGCATTGTACAATGGTCCTTGGATGATTGCTAATCATTACCTAACAGTTAAAACGTAGCATCCAAATTTTGATCCTTACGAAGCAAAGATCGACAAAGTTGTTATATGAGTTAGATTACCAGATTTTGCGATGGAATACTATGATAATTCAGTCTTATGAACTATAGGAAACAAAATTGGAAAAACTTTGAAGGTTGACAGGGCCACTTCAATCGGCATAAGGTGGAATTATGAAAGAATTTGTGTAAAAGTAGACCTTACAAAACCTCTACTGGTCAAATTCAAACTCTGAAGAAGAGTCAGACGTATCATGTATAAGGGGCTCCATCTAATATGTTTCCATTATGGCCAATATGGACACAAGTAGGAGACATGTCCAAACTAAAAAATGAAGGTTCATTTTGATACAGATGCTAATACTTCATCGGGTGGTAATACTGAACAAGGTCCACGAACAGAGTGCCCTCTAGTAAATGCTGAACCGGTTACAAAACTAGAGATCACGGAGAATTATAGAGACTAGATGATAGCGCAACGAAGGAGACGACGTCAAAATCGGAAAGGAGACGTTCCTGAGGCAATAGAGAAACGTGATGAAGGGAGACGTTACCTAGTGATTCAGGAAATTAATTCAGATCCTACAGTTACGGATACTAGCCAACTCAGATCTTCACGATATGTTATTTTAAGCAAAAGTTTCGCTGATAATAAAAATAAAGGAGATTTGAATGTTACTTCCAAGGAAAGTCATGGAACTAAGATGGTGTTTAATAAGGGTAAAAATGTTGCTACAAACTCAAATTATAAGGAAAAAAAGAATAATATTCATGGCCCATTCCGAAGGCAAGTCTTTGAAATAGAGAGGAATTATGGGCTTAGGGCCTTGGAGAACAACCCATTGTCAAATCTTGGATATAATGTTGATAGGCCTCTATTGAGAGGGAAGTTCAAATCACCAATTGGCCCAAGAAACATTTATCAACTGAGGTGTGAAAACGAGTCTCTTGAGAATACATCAGCTATAGCTGTAAGCGTCAACCTGAATGATTTATCTCATGCTTCAAGTGGGATGTCAAGCCATTCCTAGTGCAAGATTCGTAGAGGAGACAGAAGTGCACTACCTCCCCATTGTGATGATATAGCTACCGATGAATCAGATCCAGTTCTAATTCAACGAGTCATTGACGAGTCTAAAGATGACGAACCCCCAAATAATGTGGTTTTGATGGAGGAAGACAACTTCAGGGAAAAGGAGAATGTTGTTTCTAATACATGTAATGTTCTTGAAGAGAAAAGGATGGTTAAGGATAAAGCCCCCCAACTCATACGAGGATGATTCCTAAGGATCGCAGGTGCCTTTTATACCTATTTGATTATATCGGTCTTGTGTTTTGGAATTGTCGAGGAGCAGGTAATTCAAATTTCAGTGCATTAGTGGATGATATGAAAAAAATTAATGATTTTGATATTCTAGCTGTAGAACCAAGGGTGAGTGGGGCAATTGTAGATAGAATTATTGATAAATTAAAGTTTAATTCAAGTTACAGAATAGAGGCTCAGGGTAGATCTGGGGGTATTTGGCTGCTTTGGAATAATAATAAGTTCGATATTAAGATTCTTAACTCGTCTATCCATTGTATTCATGGTGTTGTTGATGAGGGTAAAGATTCTGCCTGGCTATTTACTGTAGTTTATGTCAGTCCTAATGCTTTGAAAAAAAAAAAAACAATGTTTTGAGGAAGTAGCAAATCTAGCAAGACATATTGTTCAACTTGGTTAGTAGTGGGAGACTTTAATGAAATCTTATTGCCTTCAGAAAAGGTAGGGGGAGTTGAAGTAGATTTGAGGAGATGTATTAGATTTGGGAGATGGGTGCAAGATTGTGGGTTGATAGATTTAGGGAGTTATGGTCATAAATTCACTTGGAGAGGAGCTCAAATATAGGGTTTTGGTCGAGTTTATGAGAGACTGGATAAAGGCTTTGGGAATTAACAATGGAGGTTAAAATTTCAGGAAGCTAGAGTCAAAGTGTTACCTAGAATTAGATCTGATCACCATCCCATCTTAGTGGAATTGGTAGATCACTGCCACATGGATTATAATACCAGGTTGTTTCATTTTGAGGCAGCCTGGGTAAGTCATCATCTATTTGCAGACTTCATAAGAAGGAACTAGGAGGATGAGAAGTATTTAAAGGCTAACTTGGATTCTTTAACCACCCAGTTGAGAGACTGGAACAAATCAGTCTTTGGTAATATTTTCCAGAGGAAATGTAGGGTATTATCTAGACTTAATGAAATCCAGAGATCCTTACCAGAGTATAATAATAAATTTTTAGGTAATCTGGAGAAAAGAGTTATCTACAGAGTACTTAAAAATTACCAAGCATGAGGAAATCCATTGGTTTCAGAAGTCTAAATGCAATTGGATTGTTTTTTGAGACAAAAATTCTTCTTATTTCCACACTAAGACAATCATTAAAAGGCAGAGGAATAAGATTAAGATGCTAAAAAATGAGAATAATATTTGGGTGGAGGACGAAAACTCATTAAAGATTATGGCCAGCTGGTTTTTTTAGAATTTGTTTCGAAAAGAGACTTCAGTGGTACAGGGTGATCAGATTAAGACCAGTTTCCCAGAGATTGATTCAACTCACTTAAGTCTGCTATCAGAGCAGGTAACTGATGAGGAGATTAAGGCTGCAATCTTTGACATGAAGCCTTACTATGCATCTGGTCCAGATGGGTTTCAACCTTTTTTCTACCAATCTCAGTGGTCAGTAGTAGGCATATCAGTGTGTGACTTTATCAGAAACATTTTTAATGGAAAGTCTAAAGTAGCGGAAGTAAATCAAACTCATTTAGTACTCATACCAAAAGTGAATGCTCCAGAATATATTTACCAATTTCAACCAATTGGCCTTTGTAATGTCAACTATAAGATTGTGAGTAAGATTATTGTCAAAAAACTTAATTTGATAATGCCAGAGTTGATTAGTGAATCCCAAAGCAGCTTCATTCCAGGAAGGAACATCACAGATAATATTATAGTGGCCCAGGAGATTGTACATTCTATAAGAAAGATGAAAGGGAGAAAGGGTATAATGACTATCAAAGTGGATCTGGGAAAGGCCTATGATAGATTACATTGGGATTTCATTAGTGATACTCTTTCTAAGGCGAAATTGCCATCTAATTTGGTTACCTTGATTATGAAATGTATAGAATCTAATTCTATCAATGTTCTATGGAATGGTAATGCTACTGTGGATTTCAGTCCATCTTGAGGCATAAGACAAGGGGACCCGCTATCTCTTTATATTTTTGTTTTATGGCTTGAACATTTATCACAACTTATTAACAAGGAGGTTGATCAAGGCAGTTGGCACCCTTTTAGAATCAAAAGAACTGGCCCTGTTATCTCTCATCTTTGCTTTGCCGATGATATGCTGTTATTTGCAGAAGCAAGCACTGATCAAATGGATAGGATTTTGGGTTGCCTGGAAACATTCTATAAAGTTTCTGGTCAGAGGGTGAATATGGCTAAAACTAAAATCTTCTTCTCAAAAAATGTCTCTCCAGCTTTAATTACTAATATTAGCAGAACAATGGTTTCAAGACTACAAAGGACTTAGGGAAGTATCTTGGTGTTCCTCTTCTGCATCAAAGGGTCACAAAACAAACCTACAGTTATATTGTTGATAACTTGTAAAGTAAACTAGCTGGGTAGAAAGCAAATAGTTTATCTCTTGCAGAGAAGATTACCTTATGTAAGGCAGTGCTCTCCTCAGTTCCTCTTTATCCAATGCAATCAGCTTTACTCCCTAAAAGCATTTGTTATGATATTGAGAAATTATATCGGAGATTCATATGGGGTCAAAAGGATGGAAATGATAAGATTCATTTAATCAATTGGAAGACTATGTGTCAGCCAAAATAAAAAGGGGGTCTGGGTTGAGGAAAATAGACAGTATGAACAGGACATTCATTATGAAACTAACTTGGGGAGTTTTTTCAGAATAGTGAGAGATTGTGGGTTCGGGTCTTGCGATCTAAATATGTTAAAGATCAGGAGCTAATTTCTAGTCCTCAAGCTAAACAAAGAGATTCAGTTTTGTGGAAGGGTATTTGCAAAGTGTGGCCATCTATCACTCAAGGTGTAAACTGGGCTCTGGGATGTGGAAGCAAGGTGCTGTTTTGGAAGGACTCCTGGTTGGAAAGGTATGGCCCTTTGCATATGCACACTTCCCAGAATATTCCAGAGGTTATGTTGAATTGTTCAGTAGCCGATATGGTGGATGATAGAAGCCAATGACAATGGGAAACTTTTGCTCATTTCCTACCAATTCAGGTAATTTTGATCTTGGCAGGTTATAATCCTCTTACACCTCATTTGAGGGAAGATAAAGTATACTGGAGACATTTTACAGGTGGTCAATTCTCAATTAATTCAGCTTATCAGATTCAGAAAGATAGTAGAGCTACTCATTAACATAACGACCCTTTGTGGAAGATCATCTGGCAATGAAAGGGTCTAGAAAGAGTGAAGATATTCCTTTGGACAGTAGCTCATGGGGCCATCATGACAAATGAAGTCAGATGGAGAAGAAAAATCACTTCTAACCCCTACTGTAGTCATTGTTTGACAGAGTTAGAAACAATCATCCATGCTCTCCGTAACTGCCCAAATGCACGTAGGGTTTGGGACAGAATTATTGAAGTTACAGATCGAGAGGCTTTTTACTCCCTTAACTGGTACACTTGGCTACTGAATAACCTTCGAGGTAACCATCCAAGCTCTAAAAGAAAGTTCTGGGGTCTTGAATTTGGCATTGCGCTGTGGCAAATATAGAAAGAGAGAAGCCATCGAATTTTTAGTTCTTCTATATCCTCTTACACTAGCAATGTTTAAGTGATCAGGAGACTTATAGGTGATGTCATTCATTTTATGGTTGGTGAATCTGGATTCAAAGATAATACCAAATAGAGGGTTTGCATAAGGTGGAGATATCCTCCAATTAATTTGGTGAAGATTAATGTAGATGGTTGTAGCAAGAGGAACCCAGGGGTGGCTGGAGCTGGTGGGGAGTCATTAGGGATGCTATAGGTAGATGGATTGTTGGTTTCGCTCTTAATATCAGGATTTGCACATCAGTGGGTACTGAATTGTGGGCAATTACCAATGGTTTGAAATTAGCTTGGTCCAAAGGATTCCGAAAAATTATTTTGGAATCTGATTCATCATTAGCGGTTGATTTAATCACTAAAAATAAAATTGTCATTGACAAAAATTATAATCTAATCATGCAGGCTAGAGAATTATTAGCAAAAGAATGGGATATTCAGGTGCTCCATGTCTACAGAGAAGCAAATTCAGTGGTAGATTGGCTAGTCAACTACGGTTTAACTAGGAGTTTTTTTGATAGATTTTCTATTTACTTTAATGACCCTCCTGCGGGTCTTTATTGTATTTTGTATTATGATCTGATTGAATCAACTCTGCCGCGTTTAATTTAATGGGGCGTTTTAGCCCTAATTTTTAACCAAAAAAAAAACACGAATATGCTCTAAAATATACTTCTAGCATCAAAACGTTGTAAGTTTGTCTCTACTACACTATCTTGTATATAAATTTTTTTGATATGATTTGATAATGAGGCAATATATTATGAGTTAAATTGTAGTTTCTCGTAAATTTTATCATGCGGTGCTTTTCTATTATAGTGGATCCAATCATATAACATATATATATATATATATATATATAAGGATTAAATTGCCCACTATTATAAAGTTAGAAGGTTATCTTTCCCCCTTTTACAATTATCCACTTTTTAAGCACAAACTCTCCATTTAAATTTATACATATATAAAAACCATAACATTAGGCTTTGCTTGATAATTTTAATATTTTTCACTCATACAAAATATTTTTTAAGGATTATTCTTTTCTTATCTTTTGCTGGATTTTTTTTTGAGAATATAGGTTTTTAAATTTACTTTAAATACAAAGTAAAGAATAAAAGTTTCAGAAATGTAGACGATATATTTTTTCAATTACATTTAAACACCTTTTAATTTCTTATGTAGATAGAAATTATTTTTTATTATATTAAAAATTATTTAAAAACTAAATAAAATTATTTTATTGAACTCAAAACATAAATGCTTTGAATGTCTAGTTAAAACCAAGTAAATCTATATGTTTTATTAAAGCATTCAAGTGAATCAAACATCTACACGTGTTATTGAAATATTCAAGTGAATCAAACTATTTTCAAAATAAAATGAATTATATTGATTTTTTTTCTTCATTATTTTTTTATTAAAATAATATTTTTTTTACTTTTTAGCTCAATAAAAAATCAAGTGATTAGTTAGGGAAAAATTATGTCAACACCCATTATTTTTTTTGTATCAAAATAATATCATTTTTACTTTCTACATAATAAAAAAATCCGATTGATCCTAGTAACTCCGATCATTCGACCCAACCTATGACCCAAGACATGACGAGATTGACTCAGGGGCCAAGTTTTAAAAGCATTATAAAAAAATAAACACTAAATATGATATGAAAAATTAATGAAATTGAACAATAAGGGATGAAATTGGCAAAAAAAAACAATCAAGAAGAGAACTCAAAATAAAAGGAATTACAATCATAAGAATAAGAATCAAATTTAACAAAAAAATCAAATGATTAGGGATGAAATTGAAAAATTAATCTAATTAAAAAAAGATTAAAAGAAAAATAAATAAGAATTAAAAGAATGAGGACCAAATATGATAAAAAAACATAAAAAATCAAATGCAAAGGATGAAATTGAAAAAAAACTAAATCAAATTCAATACAATTAACAGATCGAGGACCACTTTGCAATTTTGCAAAACCAACACACATTTTGAGGTGAAGGAGAGAGAAAATAAGGGGAGAAGAAAAATTATCATTGGAGCTCGATCGTATCCTTTAGCTAACATACGTCAGCCTACCGTGTAAATGATGGTGTACCGCACGCGTTAGCTATTTTTTCTTTTATTGTTTTAAAAAAGACCATAACACCCTTGACTTCAAGCGATAATTGCAAAAAACTGAGGTAAATAAAAAATAAAAAAATACCCCTTTACCTTAGACAAAAAAAAAGTTTACCCCAGGGCCACGACTGAATTAGATTGTACAGAAATGTGAATTTTTAAAAAAACTCCTTAGACATTAATTGTGTTTATCTTTTTTTAAAGGACATAGAAGTAATTATATTTATGCAATAAAGATATGAAAATACAAGATTACCCCCAAGTGTTTGTTTAACTATTTAGTTTTTTAAGAGATATATTAATTATTTTACTATAGATTGCAGTATAATCAACATTAAAACACTAATGCTTTTATTTTAAATAACAAAACATATGAAAGGAGAGATTTAGGCAGCCCAAAATCAAAAGTTCGAGGGTCGATTCGATCAAATTTATTCTACGGAGTTAATTTGATCAAGTTTGGATAATAGAGGGATTTCCAGTGATTTTTAGCTGCTAAAAAGCTAGTAATGAAGGGATGTGTTCTTTTCCGAGAAAGGGGGTTTCACTCTCCAGCACACTTAAATCAACGGTCTGGGAGATCTCCAGACACAGAAGGGAGAGATGAGTCAGCACAATAGCAACAAGAACCAAAACTCACTGAGTCAACCCACTCAGCCACCCTCTCCTCTCTCTCTTTCTCTCACCAAACCAAACCCGAATCAACCCAACCCTTTCTTCCTCACTACCTCTTTCTTCCTCTTTTACCTTTCTCTCTGCTCGTTTATTCGTTCACCATTACCATATCTTCTCTTTTCTGAACCCTTTTCCGTCTTTTCACCACTTCAAAATCGGACGGCCCGCTTTCCTCCACGTCACCATCGTCTTCTTCACCTCATCCTCTCCTGTCATCTTCTCTCCCTGTCTCTCTTCCTTATTTACAAATTACATGCGCCTCTCGCCTTTTTTTTAGGGCTTCTCCATAAGAATCTCACTCCATCTCTCGCGCGAACACGGTAAGGTGTCTTTTTTTACTCGTCTATTAATAATTATAAATCAATATCAATCTTTCTGAGATTTATTTATTTTTTCTTTTGGATTTAGGGTTAGGTTTTGAAATTGGAGCGAGTTACTTATCGTATATTGCCTGCGTGGATGGCGATTGAGAAGAACAATTTCAAGGTATCTAATAAGTTTGATGCGGAGCTCTCTCCTGATAGTAGGGATACTGCCATGTCCAGTGATGAGGACGAGGATGAAGATGACCTTCTTCATCAGCAGCGGATTGGGTCTGATGAGGATGAAGAGGATGACGTTGATGTTGAAGAGGGTGACGAAGACGACGAAGAATTCAACGATGCTGATTCTGGGGCAGGATCTGATGATTTTGACTTGCTAGAATTAGGGGAAACCAGGGCTGAGTTTTGTCAATTCGGGAATTTAACTTGCAGTGTTCCCTTTGAATTGTATGACCTTCCTGGATTGCAGGACATATTGTCTGTTGATGTGTGGAATGATGTTTTAACCGAAGATGATAAATTTAGCCTCACTAAGTATTTACCTGACGTTGATCAGGACACCTTTATGCGAACCCTCAAAGAGCTTCTTGAGGGTGGGAATTTCCATTTTGGTAGTCCCATCAACAAATTGTTTCAGATGCTCAAGGGGGGGTTGTGTGAACCGAGGGTTGCCCTTTACAGAGATGGTTTGTATTTCTTTCAGCAAAGGCAGCATTACCATCTTTTGAGGAAGCATCAGAATAGTATGGTTAGTCATTTGTGCCAGATAAGAGATGCTTGGCATGATTGTAAAGGGTATAGCATTGGTGAGAAGCTTAGAGTTTTGAATATCATGAAGAGTCATAAGAGTTTGATGCATGAGAATGCGGAGGGAGAATTGGAGAGTGGCTCATCGGACCAAGGGGAACCAGGTGATAGGTTTTGGGACAGAAGGGTTAAGGATAAGAAGAGTGCATCCAAATTTGATCGTACTCCAGCATATCGCGTTGGTTCTGGTTTGGAATTTTCTTCACCAGTCAGTTTGGAAGTGGCAAAGTATGGAAAGCAAAATCCCAGGGGTATACTGAAGTCAGCTGGGTCAAAAGATCCTTCAACTAGAGATGTGCCGGGTCGATTTCCTTCTGTTTATCATGGTTTGGGGATGACTTCAAGTCCGCATGGATCAGCATTGACACTTTCTAGGCAGAATAAGCTTGCTGGGTATGACTCAGGAGATGCACCCAGGCAAAGGGATCAAATGACAACTGAAAAGGATGATGCTGAATATGCAATGTACAGAATGGGTGTCCAACGAGATCGAAATATGGTACTTGGTGGTGATATGGTGAAGTCCAGGGTTCCAAAAGCAGGAAAGAAGCATGATTTCTTGAGAACTACCAGATTAGATGCTGACAGTTTCATGAATTTGCCATTCTCTTCATACAATGACCTGCATGCCTATGGTTGGGACAATAATGCAGGTCAGCTGTCAGAAGCTAAAGTGTTCACATCAAATATTCTCAATAATCGGACCAAGTCCGAGTCTTCTAAAAAGACCAAGTATGCTGAAAATTCTCCGCAATTCACAGTTCCTGATCAGATGAAATATTTGAAAGGCCAAACTCTGCAGCTACCACTGAAAGGTAATCAAGTTGACTTATCAGATCATGCTGAACCAATTTGCCATAGCAAGAATCAAGGACAGGTTTTCTCTATGGATTCTACATTTAAATCTAATGATCGGAATATGAGAAGTAAGAAATGCAGGACGGGGAGAGAGTCCCCGGATCTTAATTTCAAAGCTCATCGAGCATTATCGCCGCAGGTGAATGATAGAATTGCGCTGCCTCAGGTGAGAGCAAAACAATCACGGGAGAAGATCAGAGGGAGTGTTATTCAGAATGGAAGACCAGAAAAGAGAGCATTGAAAGCTAACAGAATTTATATAAAAGGTGAAGAAACAGAATCAGACTCATCTGAACAATTTGATGATGAGGATGATGATGGTAGCAATCCTTTGATGAAAAGCAAGTCAGCTTACCCCACCAGTATCATAGAAGGTTCTCGGTCGTCCTTGTTGAAGCGTAGCTTAGGTGCTAAAAAGGCCTCCTTTATTAAGAAAGATGTGCAGGAGAATGAACTGGCTTTCGATGGAATTGCACACGTTTCCAAAAAGGTGAGTGGCTTTACTGAGCCTGGGCAAATGCCAAGATACTTGTCAAAAGCTAAACAAAAGGGTAAGATGCATGAGACACATAGCTCCAGTGCTAGTGTTTTGGAAGACAGCTCTCTCACTGGCGTGGGTAAACTAAAGGATGATAATGACAGAAACAGAATTCACAGATCTGGCAAGATTGGTCAATTACGGGTGGAATCTGGTGAAAGGTTACGCAGGTCCTCATCGAAAGCCTACCCTTCTGACCGAAAGCAGAAAGGGGAAGTCAGCCATGATTTCATTGTTGACGAAGAGGATGATTTACTTGAAACACAGTTACTGTCAGATGAAAATGCACGGGTTAGATTGCGAAAGAAAGGACGGAACATGGAAACATATGCTCATGGTCAAAGTGACCGACCTGAGGGTTTGTTGCTAGGGTGCAACTCAGGGATGAAGAAACGGAAAGCAAAGTACGATGTGATGGACATGGCTGGCAGAGACGAAGATGGTAATAGGCATTCTAACAGTGTTGAGCAGCCAATTGACGACTCCATTTCATTGAAGAAAAAAGGGAAAAGGAAATTGGAAGCTGACGATGTTATTCCGGACTGGGAAACTCCTGAGGCACCTGTTACAAAAACAGGAGTGGTGGATGTGGAGCTGGAAGCGAAACCTCAGAAAAAGCCATATACACCGATTACACCAACAGTTCATATTGGCTTCTCATTTTCCATTATACATCTCCTTTCAGCAGTTCGTTTGGCAATGATCACTCCTCTTTCAGAAGATTCCTTAGAGGTTGGCAAACCCACAGCAGAGCTGAACAGAGCACATGAAGGTGACAACAATGGGGTTCTTTCTAATGAGAATGCAGATGTTAATAAATCAGACCCTGCTGCGCAAGTGAAAATGCCTTCTCTTACTGTACAGGAGATTGTTAACCGTGTGAGATCAAACCCTATGGATCCCTGCATTCTTGAGACGCAGGAGCCACTCCAGGATTTGATCAGAGGAGTTCTCAAGATATTTTCATCAAAAACAGCACCTCTAGGAATAAAGGGCTGGAAAGCACTTGTTTTTTATGACAAATCTACAAAAACTTGGTCCTGGATTGGTCCAGTTTCTCACACTTTGACAGATCATGACACTATTGTTGAAGTGACGTCTCCTGAATATTGGGGCCTTCCTCACAAAAGTTGTGTCAAGTTGGTCGACTCTTTTGCTAATTGGCTGAAAAGCGGGCAAGAGACTCTTCAACAAATTGGAAGTCTTCCTGCACCGCCTCTGTCATTGATGCAATGTAACCTGGATGAGAAAGAGAGGTTCAGGGACTTGAGAGCTCAGAAAAGTCTCAATACTATCAGCCCGAGTTCTGAAGAAGTGAGAGCTTATTTTCGTAGGGAAGAAGTCCTGAGGTATTCGATTCCTGACAGGGCCTTCTCATACACTGCTGCTGATGGTAAAAAATCTATTGTTGCTCCCTTGAGGAGGTGTGGTGGTAAGCCAACTTCAAAAGCTCGAGACCATTTCATGCTGAAGCGTGATCGACCACCTCATGTTACGATTCTTTGTCTTGTGAGAGATGCAGCTGCTAGATTGCCAGGAAGTATTGGCACTAGAGCAGATGTTTGTACTTTGATACGAGACTCTCAGTATACTGTTGAAGACGTGTCTGATGCACAAGTGAATCAAGTTGTCAGTGGAGCCCTGGATCGTTTGCATTATGAGCGTGATCCATGTGTGCAATTTGATGGAGAAAGGAAATTGTGGGTTTACCTGCACAGAGATCGAGAAGAAGAAGATTTTGAAGATGACGGTACTTCATCTACTAAGAAATGGAAGAGACAGAAAAAAGACCCTGCTGATCTATCCGATCAAGGAACAGTTACCGTTGCTTTTCATGGGGCAGGGGATCAATCTGGATTTGATTTGGGCTCTGACCTCAACGCTGAGCCACTAGCTGCTGATGATAATAAAAGAACAGATCTTGTTTGTAGTGATGTGAGACAGAGTGAGGAAGATACTGTTGACACCACTCATGGGCTCCAGCAAGGCAGCACATATCAGGGTGAATCAATGGTTTGGGAGGCCCCGAGCTTAAATCCATTGCAAGAGAACAAATTGATATGTCAAGAAGATTCCACAAATGAAGATTTTGATGATGAAACATTTGAGAGAGAAAGGCCAGATGGAATCTTAAGTACAAGCTTATTATGAATAATTTTTCAGGTAGATTTAAATGCCATCACGCCTTTCCCTAGATGCCATCGCGTTCTGCTATTCTTTAGTTCCTGGAATATGATCATTCTCAATTGAACAGGCTATTTAAATTTATTTTGGGAACCAAAATTTTTTGTGTATCTGCTTTCAAAATTGTAGCAAATGTTTGCGCTCTTAAATGTATAAAATTGAACACATGCACAGCAGGTCTTAAGATCATTGAGTTACTGGCTCCCATGCTTGTCAGATTATCATAAACTGATGTGCTGCTATGCATCCAATCACAATGACTGTTGAGATGCAGAACGTTGCTTGCTGTCAAGGTTTCATAAAGATTTTGAAGTGCTAGTTTAATGTACATGGTGGTAGTTTGACTGGAGGTTTAGGGAAAGAGGGACCTCCATAGGCAGTTCATTCAAGTAGGCATATATGGAACGTTTCCTGGCAAGATAAATTGTAGAGGGGATTTAGGAGATCAGCGCAGCTAGGGGTTGTGTCAGAATAAGTTAGAATTGTAAGTACAGTGCTAGGGCCATGCTTACTAGGGACTGACAGTTGGTGCTAGCTTTTGCTTCGTGGGGCTTATTCTGGAAAATGTCTTGGTGATATTCCTTGTAAATAGAGTTTGCTGTTTAGTGTATGTTTATCTGTTCACAATGCTTTGTCATGAGTTTATATGTTCAGAAGAAGTGTCAGTGGGTACCTTGCATTCTGAGGATCTGTTTTTTTGTTGTTGTTGTTTTTATTATGATTCATTTAAGTTGCAAGATGATTTACCTGTACTGACCATCTGATTTAAAGAGAGATGTAACAATGCAGAATTGGCTTGTGTTGCAGGTGCTGGTGCAGAAGTCTATCTATGCTAGAAGTAATGTGCCAGTCATCCTCTCCAAGCTGTCATACATAAAATGCTATTGTATGTACATTGATGATTTTAGTGCAAAATGTAGAATAGCAAGTGACCAGACCTTGTTTGAGGTCCAGAAGATGTCCATTAGCTGGTTCTGTGATCCCAAAATAACGTTTCCTTTTTGCTTTCTAATTCGTTATGCAGATCATTTTGAAATGTAGGCCATCCATCCTACTTCCCTTGAAATGAACAAGGATTGCTCCTTCGACATCTGTTATGCTCTCTGGCTCTTACCACTCGCTGATCATTCTGCTCTCAAAAATGTCCCAAAGTAGGAGTTGAATTCAAATCCTGACACAGGTTAGAGAGGACAAACTTCTATCAAAACTTAAGCAGAACACTCGCTCCTTCTGTATCATATCAAATTTTCCAAACGAATGCATTATCAAGTCAAGTAAGAATGAATTCTGTGACACACACTCTCTCTCACGCTGTGCTTCTTCCCCGCGTTTATTATTCTTTTAATTTGACCGCCATGCCATTGCAGGCTCCCCAATCAAGCAAGAACCTCTATTTTACCAATAGATTCTACAAGATTAATAGTTACTTACCCTTTTTTTTGTCGCCCACAATTCCCACTTGTAGCAAATGACAAAAACTTGCAATTGAGATCCATTTCTTTCTCTCTCTCTTTTTTTCCTTTGAGAATTGAATCTCCTTTTATAAAATGACCCTTGTGTATCAAATAATACATTAACCTTCCTTAACAACGGTAGAGATGAGTTAATTTAAAGGGAAAAATATCAAATTAGCCCCTGACATGCTATCCAATTTTCAATTGAAATACTCTGAGGATATCACCAACTTAAATTTTTGAATTTGGATAATTCTTTAACATGATGTTGAGAGAGTTAGAGAGTAGGATATAATTTGTTTTTTTAAAATTTTTTTTTGTTTTAAAGTATATTAAAATGATATATATTTTTTATTTTTTAAAAATAATTTTTATGATTTGAAAAAAAAATTAAAAAATTAATTTTTTTTAAAAGTATTTTTGAAATTTAAAAATGAACGTGCTAACAGAGTGGAGAAGAAGGCCTTATACCAAAATAAGTTAAAATAAGCCCACAAAGGACTAAGTACTAGTTGACAAGTTTACAAAGAGAAGATGTACACGTGGCAAAAGAGGACCACACCTGAAGAAAGAAGCCGGAGCTAAGAGAGCACGAGCACAACAGTGTGGTCGAGAGAGACCAGGCCAGTAAATCGGAGAGAGAAGGTGCCGCCGTGTGCTCACGTGGTTAATTAATAAATCTTGATGGTGGCAAGAATAGTAATTTACAAGGATTTAATTGTATATTGTTGTCAATCTATTTTACAACTCTGAATTTCTTTCATAAAGAAAAAAGACGTGAACAATTAATTACAGCTGAAGGAACATCTTCTATGGGTTACTTTACCATCGTTTCTGCTAACAATGCTTACAGCTGAAGTCTTGGAACAGTTACATGTACTGTTGTCAAATTGGATGCTTGCTTGATTGCAAAAAATTAATATGTTATGCACTAGATTTTAAATTCATCTCACTTAATTGCTTCGGATAATCTCTCTCCATGGATCCATCATGTCTTCTTCCTTCTTGGAGATTACACACTTGGGACCCGAGATTATTAAGGATGATGATCTTGAAGAACAACAAATTAATATTTTCATACAAAAGGGAACTTACAATCAACGAATAAGATATGCAGAGTTCGTGCTTGATCATATATATACTCTTCTGTACACATACCCCCCTCTCCTTTACCACTACACTACTACCTCTCTAACCGTCATGTTCTCTACTCACTTCAGTTAATAGCGGTGAGAGGAACTCTAGGGTCTCTTAAGGATTGGGCAGCCTCAAATGCTGCCGCTACATGTTTGATGTCTCCATTTACTTGTTTTGCGGATTTCGCATCCCAGATTGACTTCAACAATTCTTCAAAAGCAGGAGTTCTAAGCTCTTCAATTGATGCAATGGTTGGCAGATTGAATGACCTCTTTCTTGGTGTTGAACAAGATGGTTCGTCCACCTGTTAGTTGGAGGATGAAGCAGTTCAGCGAACACATAAGAGATGATAACCAGAGTGATGATTGAATGCTTTATAAAATGGTCGGTTTCGTTCCCAAAGTGAGTTTGATGGTGTTTCTAAAATGAACATGTATGCCATTGTTTATGGCAGGCCCAATTTTCTATAAATGAACGTCAAAGGCTTACCACGTATTCATCCAGAAGACATTTCCCAGCATTCTCTGTAATTTCAACAATCTTGTGGTAGTGGCTACCCTTCAGTTCCCTCAGATCTTCACAGCAAGGTAAAACCATGGAATTGAAATTTCCACAAGCATCATGGTCAAGATTTAATGAATCTGCAGGGGGGGGGTGTTTCATTCATCAGTTTACTTTCATCATGGACAAATATCAATACATTTGCAGAACAAAATACTGACGTTCAATGGATGAGAGGAGATTATTGTTCGAAATGTCAACATCTTCAACTGCAGCTGATACAGCGGAAGAAAACTGTCCGCGAAGGATTTGGCTGGCTTCGGTTCCTCCCCTAAATGAAAAGTGAAAAATAAGTTGCCGATCTGAAACAAAAAGCTAAAAGAATACTCGTGGGAAGTAGCATACCTAACAATGGAATCCACAGAAGCAACATTGCTTTTTTCTAGGATGAGCAAGGATTCTTGAGCATTCCTCCACTGTTGGGCACCCATTTTTGCCTTATTTAAACTGAACAAGTTGAGGAACCAATTCAGAAGAGAGTACAAGAAAAAAAAAGCATACCACACGATACCAGAAGAAAAATGGTCAACAACAAAAAAAGGAAAAAGAAAAAAAAGAAAACAGAATGCAAAAGCGGCCTATACCAGTTATGTAGAACCTCCTCCAGGACTTTCCTTCCACTTTCCACTGCAGAAGTGTCCTCAAAATGATTGGACTCTGTTTTTTCCATGTGGACTGTCCATTCAGCTTTAATAGAAGACGTGGTATCCTGCATTGTTGACATTTCTTGCTGCAGTTTGTTAGTTCTACTGTTTGCACTTTCCCGGAGTTCATGCACTGCCATTTGCACCTGAAGAACACACCAGGTGAAGATCAAGCACCCAAAAAGCCAGCCAATCAAACTGCCAGCAAACTAACACTGAAAAGTGACTCACTAGTTTTTTCTTCCTTGCATTTGAACTTTCAAGCAGCTCTGCCACTTTCTCCAACAATTGCCTTTCTTCATTCGCAGCGCACCCCTACACAGTGACAAGCAAAACACATTAATTTTATTCAGAAAACGCCTCATAAATTGATCTATGCATTCTAAATTTGACCACAGAAACCACCTCAAACTTCTTTTCTAGTTCAGACAATTTGTGATCATTGACTATTTGTGCTTCTTCCACAATTTGGGTCAAGTTGGATGCATGCATGTCTAGAGTCTCGACGAAGTTAACTATGACTTTCGAAACTGATCGTGCAGTTTCTACCGCTCTGGAATGTGCCTGTAATTGGTATCAAAATAGAAGCATTCATTTGAAAGAAGTAATAAAATCCAAACATCTCTCAATTAATGGCTATTATAAAACCAGATAGCCAAATACCAACCTCATGCTGCTGTTGTGCATATGCACTTAGCTTTTCCTGTTGCATCTGAAGATTGCTTTGAAGATCATTAATTAACGCATCAGCTTCTGAAGCAATTCTTTGAAAGAACTGAAACAAATAAACAAACTAAACTCAGACAAGTGAAAAGGAATTAAGGTCACTTAAAAGTAGCATAAGTTTGATACTTACACCCTCAACAGCATGCGAGTGCTTGGAGACTTCAGAATTCAGACTACCAAAAGTAGACCGAGAGTTTTCCTCAAGCTCCTTAGCCATATCATCCAAAGCTTTGATACCTGATCCATACATCGTTTTCAGCTTTCCAACCCTTCCTCGAAGTTCTTCAGTAGCCTTCATGAATACCAAATATTTTTGTAAGAAATGATAGACAAGTACAAAGACAAGTTCAATTATCATCATGTTCGTATCCAAACCTCAGCCTTTATTGATACAAAGGACTGCATATCTTCCTCCATGTCTTTCAGTTGCTTCTCTTGTTGAGTCATTGAGGCTGCCACAGTCTTATGTAAGATCTCAAGTTGTTGGGTCAACTGAGACTGGAATTTCTGTGTAAGTACCCTGTTTCCGTCTTCAATTTTATCCTTCCGCTCTGAAAACCATTTATTGATAACAATCAATCACCAATGGTTTCAACATAATACCTAACCTATGTTTCAATTTGGAATCAGTACAAACCAATTTTGGCAAATAAACTGGACACATCTGATGCAGCATTTTCTAGCTCTGATCGAAGCTCAAATGCACGCTCAACTAGTCCTTTCTCTGAAAGAATAACAAAGTTCATGGTCAGAGAACGGGCCAACACATAAGAAGAGGACGCATCGATGAATGACTTTCAAATTTCAAACGTTGAACACTAAATAAATCATGTCAAGGACAGTAACATGGAAGCTTTGAACAAAAGACAAGTTTATTTATCAAATACCAGTCACATAAATTGTACTGGTTAACAGATATACAAGATATTTTGAAGCCCATTATCACATAACTGTCGAGTAATGAAACCAGAACAAATAATGGAATCATATCTTTCATCAAGGATGTCCAAAATTTCTTTTACACCACTTCTCTCCAACAATACAGATTCACTAATTGCATTCAAACAATAAAAAAGAAAACTCAAGTACAAGATGTCTCACCAGATTTAAGGAGATTAGATATAAAAAATTCCTTCTCCTTTATAGTTATGTTTGCTTGTCGGTGTTTTTCTTCCAGATCTACTAATGAATTTTCAGTTTCCTCGAGCTTTTTCTGATTTTTCAAGGAAGAGAATAATAAACTCAGATCTTGCTGGTGGAAGCAGAAAAGTGGAATGAAGAAGGTCTACGTGTTGACCACCTAAAGTAGCTTACCTCAGTTTTATCAAGTTTTTCACTTAAATCTGCTGTCAAATGTAGCTGAGAATTGTGGAGTTCCTGGATCTCCAAAAATTGCTGATTGCAAAAGACAACAAAATAATTAGACTGATTTTTGTGCATGGAAACTGGCAAAGAACCATGCAAAAATCTTGATGAAACATACTTTGTCCTTGGATTCTGAATCAAGTTCCATGCGTTCTATTTTTTCAGCCATTTCCTGGACACAAGAAATGATCAATATTCAGACTTCAATGTAAAGCCAAGTGAAGAAAATATCAGCACTTATATGGTAGGACGTGAACCTTCTTTTCAGCCTCGTCTTGAAGATAACGATCTCGTGGTATATAGATTCCATTTTTTTCTCTGGCAGCATATACCTCTGACAATTTGTTTTTTTTTTTTTATAGGAAATCAACACATTAAACAAGTTGTCAAATCTAACTGTATGAAAAAGTTTATGTTTATAAGAAATCCTGGAGGATGCAAAGAACTACAGCAATTCCCAATTCAACTGCATAGGAATGTTTATGTTTTCAAGAAAGTTTGAATACACAGTGAAGGAGAGGAGCACCTTGCTTCAGTCGGTCAATTTCAGAATATAGATCCTTGATCATTGCAGATTTCATCATCTTTTGATTTATCTGAAATGGTAGCCAAAACAAATTATTAGAGCAGTTCCAAAAGTGGACAATTTGCATGAATAAGAGGAACACGGATTGGTCCAATAACCAAGTGGTCTAGAGGCCCAAACTACAATTTTATTGGTCAAATGAAACAACTGACCTCTGGTTTGTTCTTTATATTTTTAGCACGGTGTGCATAATCTAGAGTGCTAAGTGTTTCTTCCAGACTCTGAATAGAGGGTGATATCGTGGCGATTATGCATGTCTTTGTTTTCCCACCCAGCGAATCCCTCAATAGCCTGGTTAGTTTGCTATCCCTGGAATTGCAACCAACCACATTTCCAACCAATGTCACTTTTAAGGTCTGCAATCACAAAAAGGATGTGAAAGTGGATATCATACATGTTTTTTATTAGCAGTACCTATATGGAATATGACCAGAACGCTCAACAAGAGTATTGATCACACGACCAAGTGTAAGCAAGCTTTTATTAATCTCCCCTGCTTCCCTTGCTCTCCCCTGAAAAAGTCATTTTCTTTAGGACGAAAAGAGTTCGAGTAGTGAGAATAACTAATATATCGATTAAGCTATTGTGTCGAGAAATTCAAAAGCATAATCCTGCAGAAATTACAAGAGTAAGATACTGGTGCATAAAACCCACTGAATGCAAGGCTCAGTTCCTAGCTGCATCAGCCTGTGCTGCAGTGTAGATAATTTTCTAGTGTTGGTTACAACATACCTCTCGGGCACCAGAGCGGGAAATATTCTCAGAACCAGCAAGATCAACAAGATTCAGCTTTCCACATTTGATCATCTCTTCCCCCTCTGGAGTACATTCTTTAATGTGAATGGTGATGGAAAATATTGAGTGAGAGCGACTGCTTTGCTTGTTAAGAAGAGTCTCAGCTGTGCGCCTTTTAGCAGAGCCCTTATCCAAGATTTTGTAAATTTCATTAGCAGTACATACTATCTCTTCTTCCAAGCCTCTTATAAGAACACCTCCTTTTCCATCTTCCATAAGAGCTACGGGTTTCTTAGATTTGTCATCAACAAATTTTGGAGTTTCTTCTGGGGCCAAAAGATCCGTTATTTCCTCATTGTACAGCTCTAAAAAGGTAACTTTCATGTTATACTCGGCATTTTGAGCTTCTAATATTTCAAAAATTTGTTTAACTGCTCTTGGTATAACACCGGCATCACTTGGAAACTCTCCATTCTACAAGAGAGAGTAAAGTACAAATACAATTAAAAACAGTTTCAGCCAAAAAGCAAAGAAATATATAAAAGTAATAGGAAAAATCAAACCTTTTTCCTGGCTCCTCCTTCCATTGTGTATGTCTTCCCTGTTCCTGTCTGTCCATATGCAAAGATGGTGCAGTTATAACCTTCAAGAACTTCATACACAATTGGAGACACTGCCAAATCATACAAGTCCTTCTGTTTGGATGCTGGGCCAAAAACCTAACCCCCCCGAAAAAACAAAGAAATCATCAAAAGTCATAAACTTTCACATCCAATTCACTATTAAGCAAAAACAAAAGCAAAAAAGTGGACAAGACAAAAACCTTGTCAAAAAGAAAAGTTCTATCAATCTGCTTGTTAGCAATATTCTGAAGAGCTGACACTTCCCTTCTACCCTCATTACATGAAATCACCACCGGAGTGTGAACCCTCAACTCATCCTCATTTAGTGGCCTACAAAAACATCATCCCTCAGCTGAAAATTAATCTAAAAAGGAACCCAATTTATAAAAAAAAGAGAGACTGACCTGCAACGCACAATGACCTGCACATTGACACCCTTTTCTTTATCATGTTTACTGATGGAATTGGAATTGAAGTCCCCAGATCGCAGATCTCTTGCTGTCTTATCAGTTGATCGCGGAGTATGTGATGGCGATGGCGATGGCGAAACCATACCTCCTCCTCTTCTTCTCTGCTGTGATGAAGAAGAAGAATCCATATCTCCTCTATTCAATTACAAAACCTTTTCCGCTGATTCACCACAACAATTCACGAAGTCAGCCCGTCCACCTGACCAACTCTCTCTCTCTCTCTTTGTCTCTATATTACTATTTACAAAGCAAAAAAGAAAAGAAAAGAGAGAGAATAAATTCAGCATCTGAGTCCGACTATTATTACTCTATCAATCTATCAATAGATAAGAATCTTCATGTCCAATTATATCAACAATAACAAAAAAGTGAAGAAGAAGAAGGGATCCCATGAAGGTACATTCTTTAAACATCCATGGAGATCCAACACAAATTACCTAAATAAATAACAAAAACAAATCAGATACTGTGACTCAAATGCCGGCCGGCCTGCCTTCCTTTCGATGAAGAAATCCAAAGATATTGTGTTTTACTGTTACTATTATTATTTGAAGAATTGTATTATTTTATAATAATAATTTGTTTGTTTAGTTTTATGATGAGAAGTTAAAAATGGGAGAAAGGAATAGAGAGGGGGAGAAAAGGTTGGGAAGAAGAAGAGTGTAAATTGGATTTGAAGGACAAGCTTGCAGACAGAGAGAGAGAGAGCTAATAATAGAAATTGAAAAGACGCGATGCCGTTACAGGTGAGGAGGACGGACGGCACCCACTCACGCCCGTTTCTTGATTTTCTGACCGTTAGAAATCTCCTTCCTTTTCAAAATTTTTGAATACCATGTCGTCTACGCCTACGACCACTCCGTATTAATTTCTCCTTAGCTACTAACTTTTGAGCTTACATGCTGTCATGTTGTATTTGTTAAACAATTATTTTTCTTATTTTAAAATTATTTTTTTTATTTTAAAATTATATATACTGATATAAAAATATATTTAAAAAAATAAACACCAACTAATAAACAAATACTACTTTAAACTACAAGTGTACTTTATTATTAGTATAAGCGATTTGTTTTTCGTTGATGAGTTGAAACCTGGGCCCCACTAGGAGCCTCCCTCCGCTCTGATGCGTCCAGTTGGCACGGTTACAGGATCTTCTGCTTTCCAGATAAATTACTACTTTAAATTCTAAAGAGACCCGACGGGTTGATATTCAAGTATTTGAAATTGTATTAATAATTATTTTTAAAATATTTTTTTATTAAAAAAATTTATTTTAATATCAACACATCAAAATAATTTAAAAATATAAAAAAATTAATTTTAAATAAGAAAAAATTAAATTTTTACCAACTTCTTTTTGAACCAGACTTTCAAACAGAGAAAACTCAACCAAAAGTAGTAAATTTTATTTTTCTAAAATAATATATTTTTACTTTTATAAAATAGAAAAAATGGATTAAAAAGTTACAGTATATTAAAAAATAAAAAAATATTTATTGTAGCTCCGATTTTTTTTTCAAATATATTTCAAAAAACGTTTTTAGGATTTTACAAAACACAATTTTCATTAAATTTAAAGAAAAAGACCCACAATCTATTAATTAAATAACAAACCATCCTGTGTTGTCAAAAAAACTAGAAGCGTGTAATATTTGATAATATTTCAAATTCTAACACTAATTTGAACTACAATGAGTTATAGCTCCATTAACATTAAATTGTTTTCTTCAAAAAGTCTTCGATATTAATACTAACAATAATATTAATGATAATAATAATAATAAAGTGATGATAATGATATAAATCTAAAAAACTAGAAGCGTGTAATATTTGATAATATTTCAAATTCTAACACTAATTTGAACTACAATGAGTTATAGCTCCATTAACATTAAATTGTTTTCTTCAAAAAGTCTTCGATATTAATACTAACAATAATATTAATGATAATAATAATAATAAAGTGATGATAATGATATAAATCTAAAAATTAAGGATCTAATTGTAATATTTAGTTGATATTTAACCCTGTTTGTTCTTGTGTTTTTGAAAAAAATTGAATTTTTTTTCTTTAAATTAATACTTTTTTAGTATTTTCAGGTCATTTCGATGTGCTGATATCAAAAATAATTTTTTATTTAAAAAATATATTATTTTGATGCATTTCTAATAAAAAAACACTTAGAAAAATAATTATAACAAACATGAAACCTCCTCGCGCATTCTACTTCTCATTTAATTTCATTTCCTCTAAATGGAAAGTTGTCACCTAAAATTTCAAGCCAAAATCTTGTTCAACTTGTTAAGTTTACTTCTTTAATTCTAGCTCCTTCTTCGTAATAATAATCATGATGAAAACACTACTACAAGTTTTTTTTAATTAAAATATTTGTTTTTTCGACTCCTCCTCCGTGTTTCTAGAGATTTTGAGTTTTTTTTATTTTAAATTTTTTAACATGCTAATTTTAAAAATGAATAAAATATTATTAAAATATATTTTTAAACAAAATAAAACAAGCATGGCCGGATTCTTTTACAAGCCTTGAATCTGGTAACATGTGTGTGTGTGTGTGTCTACAGAGAGAGAGAGAGAGAGAGAGAGAGAGAGAGAGAGGTCATAAGAGTGACAATGAACAAGAGCCTTCATCATGAGCAATTATAAGTTGAGATCTAACCAAACAAGCAGCATTATTGAAAGAACTAAAGAAATAAAAAGTTGAGAAAGCATGCTTTTACTGTATCTGATTTTTTAGGAAGAAGGGTTGTTACCAAATGGTTGTTAATGATTGTGATGTAACAAAATTTTAAAATTGATTTTTATTTAGAAAATATATTAAAATAATATTATATATATTTTTTATTTTTAATATCAAATACATAAAAAAACAAAAAAAAAAACTAATTCTAAACTTCTTTGAAAATAAGATTTAGGAAGGTGCGGTCCAATGGCGCTCCCAAATTGTGCTCAAGTGAAGGTAACCGAGGTTGAAAATTTTGAAATTTTTTTTAATTTAAAATTAATTTTTTTTAATTTTTTTTATTACACTGGTATTAAAAATAATTTTTTTAAAATAAAAAAATATTATTTTAATACAAAAAAACATTTTAAAAACCAGCCTCCCAAACAAACTCAAATAACAGTAATAGCAATCTAAGAAATCATCAAACTCAAATAACAGTAATAGCAATCTAAGAAATCATCATCTCCTATCATGGTAGGGTAAGAAGCGTGGGGATAAAAGATGCATTTAGCAGTCAATAAAGCACCTGTGGAATCTCTAGCTAATTAGAGCCCAACACTGCCAGATATATATCGAAGATGCTCCATTGAAGTTTATCTATTGCTCGTACCTCACCGGCCGGGGAGCCTGCCACATAGAGTCCAGTGAGACGCAGGAGTTAACAAGCTATCTATTAATTGCTACCAATATATATATAATCTCCTGGTGCTGGGCTTGAGCTTTTGCCGGTACTGACCAGTTCTTGTTCTTGAAAACCAGATCGTAGAAGTTAGAACCCTATCAAAAGCTTTGCTCGTATTTTCAAGATGATGCATGATCTTATTTTCTCCCCCACACTAGCACGTGTATTGCACATGCTACCCCTTCTCTTCCCCTTCGTTCATTTCAGCCCCTCATTGAATAATAGCTCTTCAATTGAATCCTGAATGCACCCCACCCTGGCCGAAGTACTCTTCTTTCAATTTAGTCACTGACCTTTTAAAAACTCTTCAATCTAGTCCCGCATTCCATCCTAGTTTAAGAAGTAGACAGCTGGCCAATTGAATTAAAAAGACACCCGTTAATAAGATATGTGAGCTGGACTAAAGAGATACTTACTTTATTAATTCTTATTCCCCATCTTTCATTTTTGTTAATTGATTCTGATTGTATT
>Ga0325411_1001370_pt1 | contig 27086 bp, 11 predicted proteins | sample PopdelMetagenome_13_FD_206181 | JGI IMG/M metagenome (GOLD analysis project Ga0325411, IMG submission 206181) | Populus deltoides microbial communities from Bellville, Georgia, United States - Xylem-PdIQD-R4 | ecosystem: Host-associated > Plants > Phyllosphere > Stem > Wood/Secondary xylem...
TGTCTACTATTTTCACATACACTATATATTGTAATTATGCTTCAATTAAATAATGTATGTAGTGTTATATAAATTATATATCAAATTAATCACATTATTAAATACAGTACACATAAAATTATATGCTCGAGAAAAGTTTAAGCGTGGCCTGAAAATTTCTATATCTGCAATGATAAATAAATTCAAGCGCTGTGCAAAGTTTTATTCTTGGTCTGAATCGGTAGAAAGATGCCAACCAGCTTTTTGTTAGCATTTCCAAACCCTAAAAGGATATTTGGACCGGGCAACTAGATACACACACGCGGGGCCACAGGATCAAAGCATGCATTAATAGAGAAAAAGAAATATATTTGCCACCTAGAGCATTTTTTTATAAGAAGTTACAGGTACTAGTGTACGGGTAGAAAAGTTTTTCAATTGAAAATCGATTATATTTATTTTTAATTTTTAATAATTATATATTAAAACTATAAAAAAATATTTATATATTAATACCTTGAAATTAGATTCAGAAGAAAAAACAAAATGGGTATCAATAGTTAAAAGAGGAAAAATAGAGGGAGAGTACAAATCAAGCAGGTCGGGAAGGGTCCATCCCTGGCAAAAGACCAAGAAACAACATCACTGCAGCAAAATGATGACAAATATGCCAATATCAGAAACAAGACTAGCTGCTGTGTAATGATTTTAAGTTTGAACTACGAAGAGATGCGGACAGTGTAATTTAGATCATATCCATTCTCAGTCCTTTATTACTGAACTAATGTCTCCTTGACAGAGATAGAAATTGGTCCATACTTCATTCACACATCTATACTGTTCTCCTAAGAATCTCCAACATTTGTCCGATATATGGCAGGTGGAACTGGAGTCTGAGATCAGTCGATTATATCTGTCAAAAGGAAAAGCAAAACTATCACAGCTTCGCAATAAAAGTTGGACGGAAACACTCAAAAATATGAGAGAAAGCAAAGTGCGCTATCATGACAACTTTTGAGCAGAGTCTGGGACCAACAATGATGCATCCTTGGACCTGGGTTTTTTTTTTTTTGCCCCCACTTTGAATCTCAACCTTTTCTTGTTGTTTGTATTCTCTTTTTAAGCAACCGCCCCACCCCAAGCCCCGTACAATCCATAAAAAATAAAGGCTTCTTCTGTTCAACTTATAATCTTGTATAGCATTCGAATTAAGGATGAGTCTAGAATGCTTAAGTTTTGGAGAAACCCGCAATGCCAGTGCCAATCCGCCCACCGCCGGAGTTAAAGACAAAGCAAAACGGCCGGCTAAGAAAGAGAGAGAGAGAGAGGGAGAGAGAGTATAGGCATTGTAGCAGCCCCTGTGAAATAATTTCGCTTCCCAAAGATAAATCAAAACAAGGAGATCCACATCTAAACATTTCGTAGTACACAAAGTTCCTAGAGAACATAACCTCCCTAAAAAGGGTAATGCCTACAAGCTAAGTCCCACCAACTTGCTACTCAAGGGTGGAAAACAACATTACAGTTCATTGTTGATTTAAGATCATATTCATGAAAGGAAAAACTCAGTCTATTCAACACTAGGCATTCAATTGGAAGTAGCATCCTCTTGGATCCTACCCACCATCTCATGCACAGCTGCTGCAATCTCATCAACTGAAGTCAATTTACACTCATCTTCAACCTGCCCCAAAATCAAGCACAAGTTTTGATATTCATTTAGTTCACAAAATTTTAATTTATTCAAGAGAGGAAGAAAAATATTCTATGCAAATTAATATTCAGCTAAAAAGATCATTTGGCATCATTTAACTTCAATTGGATCGAATACAGTAGTCGTAAAAGTAGAGATTAAAGTGTAAAACTTCCTTTAAATATTTTTATCAGATAAACTCAGAAATCAATTTAAGTATCAAAGAACAAAAAAAAAGAAAGAAAGATTAGTACTAACCTTAACACTAAAAGAATAGAGCGCCATCTGATCAACAGTTGTGACATTTAGATGAAGAATATGAAGGCCAAGAGAATGCAATCCAGTCACCATCTTCAAGAGCTGTTTTGGGTGTTTTCTAGATTGTATTTTGAGGTTTGCATGGCTTTCTATCATTGTTACTTCAACATCCGCAATGGCTATTGATCGCTTCTGATCAGCAAATATTGATTCGGTACTTGATGATGAGTTGTTGTTGCTATGTTTATTCCTCGAGCTCGCAGTCGAATACTGAGGGAAGGTGAAAAAATCCGAAAAGGGAGAAGAGAAATCGGAGCCCGTAGCAGATATTACTTTCTTGATTTGCTTATGGGCTTCAAGAGATTGGAGAAGTTTCTCTAGTTCCTTCACAAAGTTAATGGCTCCCCCTACGATTGATGCTTGATCTGCCTGCACCAATAAAAAAAAAATTCAATCATAGTGCTCCATGAAATAAAATGAAGACATAATAATAACCCCCAGAAGGTTGATGATGGCACCGATATTCTTCATCGGTTGGTAGCGGAGAGGTTTAAATCTCTTGTAAGCATTAGGTGCAATCGCTTTTTTCATGAGAGAGAGCTTTCAGTAAAGAAAGAAAGAAAAAAAGCTACCATGCCTTCACGGGCAGGCCACTCGAGGCCTAATTGTTTCTCAATAATGAGATGGATTGAGAAAGTGTTTTCTCGCAGAAGGTTTTTGTGGCTGTAAACAATTCCCCAAAATGTCATGTTTGTGAATGCAAGTACAAGCTTTAACCTAAAACAAGGTGCCATGTATAGCAGTTTAATGCTTTAAGAGTTTATCCGACAAAGTGAAGTGGATCAGAATTTCTCTTAATATATATATATATATTTTTTTAACAGGAATTCAATCTTTTCAATGATAAAAGGAGGAAAGAAATAAGCAAAAGCATTCTTACCCTTTGAACATAAGAGGGAGGCAACATGGATCGAATAACAGCAAGATATTCATTCATTTGCTTCCTCCGATTGCGTTCAACATTAATGTGAGTCATCCTTTGATGTGCAACTTCTGCCTCATCTTTGATGCTTCGACGACGCCTTCTCTTTCGCCGGCCCTCAGCAGCATTACCTCCGGTGAAGAGCCCGCCATTACAGGCACAGTTGATCTCTTGGGAGGAAGAGTTATTGATGTTCCAGTTACTATTTGAATGGAAATCAGATTCAATGCTGATTGTTGTGTCTAGGGTTTCATGGTAATTAGCCTTTTCTCCTTCAAGGTCAAAACCATGGATCCATGTTGCACCTAATCCTAAAGTACTATAGGGATCTTGTTGGAATACAACAGTTTCTAACGCCATCCCTTCTCTCTTTCTCTCTCTCTCTCTCTCTAACACACACACACCCCTCTACAGTAACAAAAGATCTAGAGACTGACAATAATATTGAATCAAGAGGTTTCCTTCAGATGAAATACTTGATAACAAACTGAGAAATCAAGGCCTCAAGTGAACAAAAGAGAACACAAGGACAAAACAAAAACCTTGAAAGGCTCAAGAGTCATTTTAGCTTATTTTGTTCAATCTCAACAGCCAATAATTTCAAAGAACATTGAGTTTGTGACTCTCTTTCATTTATGAGGGAGGGTCGCACAGTACACTTTCTTTTAAAAGGAAAAAATTCGTCGGGCATGGTTTACGAATATGCATTTTCAACACCAAGTGGCATGACAGATTTTGTATGTTTTGCTTCAGATATGATTCTCTTCCCCACACTAATATATATGATGTTTGAAGTCTTCGTTTACTGGAAAAATTTGGTGTTTTCGATTTTGTTTTTGGATTTTAATTGTCCTTTTTTTCTAAGTTAAAAAATTGCTAAATTAAGATATGCAAAGATCTGCCCTTCTTGAATTGAGGTGATAATAGAACACAACTATTATTTCTATTATCCCTTTTTGTTCTATATTTATATTTTCCTTTATTCCTTTACATGTCATTAATCCAAAAACGTTGAATTGTTTTTTTTTTTTTAATTTTCAGCTTCGTTTTAAGCTGAATTGAGTGCCCTGTATCAAGTTAACGCACACCAACTATTTAGGAATTTAAGATTATTTGGAAAGCTAATAAAAATATATATGAATACGTATTATTATTATTACATTAATAATCCGTTTTAATTCATGACGGAGACCATTTAATTTATTTCTTATTTTCATGGGAATATTATTAAGATTCTAATTAATCAACATTTAAAGTAAGAATTAGAAAGGCTAATTTTTAAGTTGTGGGTTTTCTCCACTTTTTTTCATAGATTCATTATTAAATTCTTATCATTCTTTATTAATTTATCCACATTAAAGAGACTTAATTTGCTTCCTCCAATAGTGTTGTATTAAATTTCAATTATGATAAGTTTTTATTATTATTCTCTCTTTTTTCATTTAATAATCACTAAAGAGATTTAATTCTCTTGTGTTCTTGCTTTAACCCAAAAAAATGTATTTATTATTGGTAAAAAAAAAACAAAATATTGCCAATAATGAGTACTAGAAATAAATGCTAACCAAATACATACTTTCTAAATGAGTAGTAGAAACAAGAGTTTCATTTGCCTAATTAATTAGTGAAGCATTTTAAAACCTTCAAATTAGGACACATTATAATTGTTTAAATGAAAACAAAAGCTTCCTCGTAGAAACAGCTACACACATGTGCTCGATCACATGACGAACTATTTATTATGAATAATAATTAATTTCTTATTTACTATAATAAACTCATCTTTTATACAGATATTTCGAGGGAGCCATTTATAGTTTTTAGGGATATATTTAAAAAAAAAAAAAAAACATTGCAAGGCTAGAAGGACTGAATATTAACTTGAATTTTAGGAGGGCCGCAGCATATAAAAATGGGATCAACTAGTACGGACACTGATTAATTATATATATCGCTCTTTAATTATTCGATTTATTTCTAAATTGAACTTGAGACTTACCTAAAGAATCTTAGACCCATCAACCCTAAGTAAATGTTAACAGCTTGATATCTAGTTTACCAACTTGCACTATTAATAATTTCCCCTAAAGCAACTTGCCTTCGAGGAGGAGTTGAATGTTGTGATGAAGAGAGATAGATAGATCAGGTTCTCTTTTTTTCTTTTATTTTTTTCCCACGAGTATTTAATATTACACGAAGAGAGAAAAATTGTTTATGAGGTGCAAATCTTTTGAAATCTTTCTAATTATTGAAAGATTTGTCTCTTCATTTTTCAAAATCTTGACCAATATACTTATTCCATTAAAAAAAAAAATTGTGTTCGGTGTATTCTTTTTTTATATTTCTTAGAAATAGATGCTAGCTCTCTCCACTTTTAATATATAGTATCATCTTCTTATAATGTTTATTATTTTTTAAAAAAAATTTAACTGGACTTGTTTCTGATTTTTCTCCCACGTTAAAAACACATTCGATTTAAAAAAAATATCAAATTAATGTTTTTCAATAATTTTAATATATTCATAGATTATTTATTTAAAAATTTTAGAAAAACAAAACTACTGAACATATATACCAAGTGAATCCATAATTAAAGACTTCCACAAGAAAAAAAGAAAGGGTGAATCCATGAAGAAGCTACATGGAAAAGAAAGTATTATTACCGATGGCCATGGGCTTGCAAGCTGTGACTAGTTCAATATTTCACTAGCAGTAATGCATGGTTAATTAAATTAATTAATTTCCAGAGCCTATATACTCTGCTTTCAATTTTATTTTTGTTTTCATAAAGAACCATTTGACATAAACAAGAGTCTAAAGAGAGATCAGTAGGCAAAATAGGTTAGATTAATTAAAGCAAGCTGGCAAGGAAACAGCAAGATGTCAGGAGTTGTCTCTGGCAGAGAATCCATGTGACCAAACAAAACAAAGTATAGCTCTCGATCCTCTATATTATATATAGCACTCCCTTTCCAAGAATCAACTTACCGTATATGTACGAAGAAACTCCCGTTTATACATGCATGTATATGCGCTACTGCCATGGAAAATCATTATCTTGTGATGATTTGTTCTTCATTTTGTTACAAATTGTAAAATTATATTAATTAAATTTGAAGATTAATTAAATCTAGGTTTCATTCAAAATATTTAAATCTCTAATTGGTTTCGATTGTTGGCCACTTCCAATCGTTATATGGCTTCTTCTTCTTTTCAACTTTTTGCTGCACTTTGCTGGTGTAGTTCACCTTTGTATCTCTACCTAGTCCCCAAGCGAAGGAAAGAAGGACATGAGATGCAGAGAGGACTCTTCGGAGTCTTCTCCATTTGGCTCTTTGGTCCAATTAATGGTGCATTAATGAACTTATTATGGCTAATAAAAAAAACCAAAAAAAAATTAAAATCTTTGGGATTCTTTTCTCTGGTGGATTTAAACAAGCTGGTGAACTAACTAAATTGATAAGAATAAAAACATTAACAAAATGATATAAATTAAAAGAATAAAGATCAAAATAAAATAAAAAATTATGAAACTCTTATAAAAAGATTAAGGAAAAAAAATCAAAAATCATAAGAATAAGGATTAAATCTAAAACATCAAAACATAATAAAAAAAATTAAACATGCAAAATTTTTCAATATCAAGTCTTAGGTGTAAATTAAAAAATTTATGCATGCATTTAACTAAACAAATCAATAGTCATTGTGTAAAGAAATAAAAAAAAACAAAAAAAAACTAATAAAACGACTGAGGCAAATATAAAACAAGATATTTAATATTGCAACACATGTAATTTACCCAGTTGTGTTTAATGAATTTATTTATCAAAATAAATTATTAATACAAACTGACACACACATAAAATTTATTGAATAAAATATAAAACATAAATACTATGTAAGACTCCACATATTAAAGATTTTATAAAAAAAAATCAATATCAAAAAGAATAATCAATATAAAATTTTAAAAAAATCGCAAATAAATCATACCAACCTCTTTAAAAATTAAACAAACTCAATATCATTAAAAAAAATAATCTCAATCTAAAAAAGGCTAAATAAAAGAAAAAAATCACAAAAAAGTGATATTAATTAAATCATATAAAAAAATACATACTAAATAAGGCATTAATTAAAAAAATCATTTTTTTACAGAAAAAAATTAGGTCAAGCACTTCTAGACGTAATAAGTTAGGCCTAGTGTCTAGCCCATCAAGCAACGACCCAAGCATGACCTTAATATTTTTTAAAAATTAATATTGCCCCAATAATTTTTTTTAAAAAAAAACATGTTGCCTATATCAGTAGACAATGCATCGTTTGGAAATTCCTAGAATTCAACCATTTTTATGGTTGGAAAAACAAGGTCCCAGATTTTTTAATAAATAAACCTATTTTTACCCAAAATATCTAGAAACCTTGTTAAACCAATTTATGAACATTTAAAAACATAAAAAAATCAATCCAAAACTTAAAATCTTTTCAATTTCAAATCAATTTTTATATATATATTTTCAAGGTAAATAAAAAATCTAGTTTAAATTCTCCTCGTCGTATAAAATTATTTAACACAAAAAATAATTGTTTTAGTGATTGAAATCGTTATTAACATCAACTTTCTCTCTCATTTAATTTCTTTTAATATAGTTCTTGATTATTAATCCAATTTCGATGGGGGGAGGAAAAACATAAATGACATTTTGAGGGATGGACCCACGTTATGTTTTGCATGGCAAGTCCGAAACATACCCTGAATTTTTAGTGGTTTTCGGATAGCTTCCTAAGATTTTCAAATTTTAAATTTAGGATGAAACTCATTAATTTGAGGTTAATTTTCAGTAAGAAAAAATAGTAGTCCTCTAGAGTCATCATAGCTTTGCTTTTCCCTTCATTCTCTTTTGATTTTTATTTAAACTATAATTTTCTATCATCCATGGCAGCAGAAATCCCTCTTGAACACACAAAGCACTCTATATCTTTTAGGCCACCATGTGTTGAATGATATTTATTGTAACACAAATAAATATTTGTAAATCAAAATTAACGATTCATGTATAGTAAATTTACTCTTAGATATGAGACTTTTATTGACTTAGAAATTAGAAAGGAATTAATGCTAGCCAATAAATACATGGTGGCTAGAGAGATTCTTATGTGACAGGCAGGAGGAGTTAATTCATGCCATCCATATGATAGTAAAAAACAATATTATATATTCTTTTTACTATATCATCTATATCCCATTTAAGCTTTCATCCAATATATATTTAATATTGTAGTTTTGCCTCCAATCATATCGATATACCTGGCAGTCTAAATATTTAATGTCACTTGTGTTATTATATGTGAGATTCATTGAATATCAATTAGGTATGTGCTAGTCGATTATTATAAGTAGAATTTCTCTTTTTCAATCCTCCAGGTCATTTTTTGAGCAATGTCTCATATGCATAACGTCTTGCTATATTTGCTCTAGCTAATTATATAATTAAGCAAGATTCTGTAATCAAAACCACTGTTGCAGATGATGACTAATCTGTCTGTATCCAATGGTAGGTTTCGATCTCACTAATTAAATGAGATGATCATCTTCTAATTACTTTTACGTACAAATATGGATAGGGATGTAATAAAATATCAATGAAATTCCTCCTTCAAAGGTTGAAGATTTTCAGTTCGTAACCATGAGCAAGCAAGAAACTAAGAAGCACGGCGCGGTGTTTTCACCATCAGCTGTCCGGGCATGAAGAAGATGAAGAAGAAGAAGAAGAAGAAAGGCCAAAATATATTTTAAATTCTCTCTCGTGTTTTTTTCAGGAAACGTTTTCTGAATAAGAATTAAAGTGCAATAACATATTTAAATTAAAAAAATAAAACGAAAATCCAAGAACTAACAATGAAAAACAAACCACATAATTGGCTGAATAGCAAAATCCTTTTAGAAATAAATAGATAACTCCCATTAAAAAACCATACACAACAGACAATCAAAGAAATAAATTGCACCATCATGACAGATTAGGCCGAAAAGATCAGATTTATTTTCAATCAAAAATAGATTGGTAAAGATTAAACAAATAAGATTCCCGTGTTCATATGAACTAATTAATCAATGTGAGGAAAAAATACCTTCACAGAAATAAATTTTATATCTTGCAAAATCAAAAAGTATAATTAAATTGAACATATGTATATGTTATAAGAATTTAGGAGGGGGTGGGGAAACCTACCGGAACTACTCGAGATGAGTCTGAGTGGTGATTACAGGCCATTGCTGAGTGAAATTAGTAGAGAAAAAGCAACAAAGAAGAAGAAGAAGAAGTGTGGAATAAAGGACTCGTCAAGTTTCAAGCATGGTATATAGCAACACGCACCCCATCTTCTCCGATCTTTCAAGTACTGCTTCCCTGTAAAGATTAACCATACATGGCAATATAATACTGTGTTCTAAGGTAGTATTAACAGAAACTGTGGATTAATTCTTTCATGAAATAAAACTGTGGATTAATTATTTAATTACTTCAAATCTCGGTATAATTTAGCAACTTGCTAAAAAAAACGCACTAGCAAGGAAGATTATTCTATTATATAGAAGTAGTCGATCAGCATTCCATGGTCTACAAGGCCTTGGATTAATTCCGGTGTACCTAACTATACATATACATACATACATATATTAATTGAGAAAAAATAAAAGCTTAATTAGGGCATATTCTTGGTGGTGATTACAAAATAAAATAATGCTTGAAATGTTACATGATCACTTCTCAAAAACAAGATTAAGAAAACACGCATGCACATATCAAAGATTGAATGCTTTGATCATCAAATCTGACAATTATGATTTAACGTGTAAAGACAATCTCAATTCAAATCGAATCATAATAGATTCAAATATGATCTGTTTAATAAATAAAATAGATTATAAACAAGTCTTTATGATTTCAAATCTATTTGGTCAAGATGTTTTTTCAATTTTGAATTCGATAATAAAAAAATCTTAATAATAGAATCATTATATAAAATATAAATATGTAGAGGATGTTCGAGAATATAATAACAATTGTTTTTAAAATAGTTTTTACTTGAAAATATATTAAAATAATATTTTTTATTTTTAAAAAATTATTTTTGACACTAATATATATATTAAAACAATTTAAAAATATAATTTTAAACAAAAAAATAATATTTTTTATAAAACACTGTTTATATTGTGTTTCCAATAGCACCTTGGAAGAATTTTTAAAAAAAATATAAATACTGTTTATAATAATTTTTTTCAATGTGAATAACCACTCTTCTCTCTGCCTATGATCACGCTTTCCAAGTCTAATACAGCTAACCTCACATTATTTATGTAGAAAAGAGGTTTCAAAGTTGCTCGATTGCCTTCTTCTGGATCACACCTATTTAATATTGTAATTAAAACGGTGTTAATTACTGCATGTGATGAAATTTTCTCTTATCATTGAAATTGAAAGAGGGTCTTAACCAAACATGATGAAATATTCTTATAAATTAGTTACAGTAGGGTAATTAATTACGAAGAAATTAAATATATAATATTTTACAAAGAACAAGTTTGAAATGAACAAAAATTCAGATTAAATCAAGACGTAATTATAAATTAGAAACAGAAGAGCAATAATACTAGAACCAACTCGTTAATTTTTTCATCTATGTTTATACGATTTTTCACAAAATTGATTTGAGACTTGAAAAAAATGAATAAAAACTTATTATGTGATTGTTTGAAAGAAGAGTTGTCAACGTAGAAGAAAATAAAAGGAACAAAAGTGCACAACTTTATTTAGCCTTAATTTCAAGTAAATAAATCATAAATCTAAACCTAGTGCCATATTTTTTGTATATACTTTTTAAGAATATTATATTTATTAAAAATAATATTAGTATTAATTTTAAAATAGATTATTAGCGGATTGGATCAAGATATATTCATATTTGATTCATTTAATTAACAAGTTAAAAATAATATTATTATTAATTTTAATGAATCCAGGTCATAATCAAACTCGGATCATAGAAATTATATACCTAATTCATTCAATTACAGCTATTCTAGTCCTTTGATATATATGTCAAAAACTATACAAGTAGAAATCTAGTCATATACATGTCACTCTTTCATTACTTTCTATTTTTCCCTATAGAGAATTTGTTGATATATAACGATTTAATTAGTTTGGTCCATGATTTTAAATAACAGACCAAGTTCGTGTAATTATTTCTCATTAATTATTTAGTACAGAATATAGAGTATGCAGTGCCCAAATTACACCCTTCTCATCCTCGATGAAATGACTGTGAATCTTTTTAATCTATGTCAGGATTTATCGTGAAAGCTCAGCACTATTAAATTTGTTCTCTTTTTAATTTATTTTTTTTCTGGGTATGATTTGTCTTAGTATTCTACAGTCATGTTTATCTACATTAATAGTAGACCCATCTTTACCAATAAAGTGTTGGTCTAGCAGATAAAACACTATTATATTGATGGGTAATTTACTATCAACCATAAAAGAATCAGGAAAGAAGGAAAGAAGAGACAAGAGTAGGAATGATGTTATATATTTTCTGCATAATTCAAAACAACCTATTGGCTATATTTTATAGCCGACTAAACTGAGAAAGGTAAACGACCTGCTTAAAAATAGAAAAGCACTAACAATACGAAACTAACAATAAGGAAATATTCCTCCCACTACACTAGTTTCTAGCAACCATCAGTAACTAACAAAGACCCATTCCTCATTCACCTCGCGTCCCTACACACGTCCCTGTACCATGCATATACCCACGTACCATTCTACTCTGCAGGGATAACCATATCAATTCCCCACCCTTAAGATTCCTTGTCCGCAAGGAATGCAGGATAGGACTTAGCCAATCGACGTTCATCTTCCTAAGTGGCATCATCAACTGAGGTGCCTTTCCATTTAATGAGAACTTCAACCTTGGGACGATATTGGCCTTTTTGGATGACTCTGCGAGCAAGAACTGTCTCAGGTTGAGGCAGAATGTTGGCTTCGTCAGTCATAAGAGGAAGCTGAGTAGAGATGGTAGTGACGGGGCCAACATGTTTTTTTAACATGCTAACATGAAAGACGTTGTGAATCAAAGATCCCAAAGGCAAAGCCAAACGATAAGCTACTGGTCCAACTTTTTCTGTAATTTGGTATGGACCAAAATACTGGGGTGACAGCTTCAAAGAGCTGCGAAAGGCCACCGATCTCTGTCGGTAAGGTTGCAATTTCAAGTATACAAAGTTGCCCACCTCATAGCTAACCTCACGACGCCGCTGATCCACTTGACATTTCATTCGCGCTTGAGCTAATGAGAGATTCTTTCTCAACTCACATAGAATGGCATCTCGATTACGCAAATATCCATCCACAGCCTGTACGTTGGAAGTTCCAGGGACATACATCAATAAGTTTGGAGGTGCAACTCCATACACTGCCTCAAAAGGTGTCATTTTGGTTGCTAAATGGACTGAGGTGTTATAGCTAAATTCTGCCCATGGAATCCAGTCAATCCATTTGCGTGGTTAGTCCCCTACAAAACACCGCAAGTACTGCTCCAAGATGCTATTAATCACCTCCGTCTGCCCATCAGTTTGAGGGTGGTAACTTGAACTCATGCATAACTTAGTGCCTTGAAGCCGAAACAGTGTGCGCCAAAAAGAACTAATAAATACTCTGTCCCGATCACTAACTATGGATGCTGGGATTCCATGCAACCGAACTAAGTGAGAGACGAAAGCTTGTGCAACTATGGCAGCTGTATATGGATGTTTCATGGGAATAAAATGTGCATATTTAGACAAACGATCAACAACCACCATAACCACCGTATGACCACTGGATGGTGGCAACCCTTCAATGAAATCCATGGATATGTCAATCCATACTCTGTCAGGAATTGATAATGGCTGAAGTAATCCAGCAGGTCGCATGGAATCTGTTTTGTATCGCTGACAAACATCACAACTTCTCAAAAATTCTTTAATTGTCCCACGTATTTGTGGCCAAAAGAAGATTTGTTTGAGTCGAGATAGTGTTTTATGATAACCAAAATGTCCTCCCGTAGGAGAAGAATGACATTCCGTAATGATATCTTAAAGTAAAGAGGAAGTGGGACTCAAATAAATCTTACCCTTGTTGAACCAAACTCCATCTCGGTATAAAAATACAGCAGTAAGAGATGTACTGTCAGCCAAGGTCTTAAAGAATGGATCATGTGCAACTTCATGTTGAAGCTTCTGCCACCAATCAACATGTTGAGTAGAAATGGACAGAAACTAAAATTCAGTTACCCGTGAGAGAGAATCAGCCGCCTGGTTGTCAACTCCTTTCTTATACTCAATGATATATTCATATCCCATAATCTTTGGTAACCAACGGATCTGAGCTGATGTAGTAATGCGCTGCTCCAACAAATATTTGAGACTTTATTGGTCTGTGCGCACAATGAATGGTTTGCTAAGCAAATATGGTCTCCATTTCTTAATGGACTTCACAATTGCTAACATCTCTTTTTCATATGTAGAGAGAGTTAGAGTTGAACCTTTAAGAGCCTCACTGTAGTAAGCTATGGGATGATTGTTTTGAGAAAGCACAGCTCCTGTGCCAACTCCGCAAGCATCACACTCAATGACAAACGGCTGTGTAAAATCTGGTAGAGCTAAAACTGGAGGAGATGTTAGTGCTTGTTTCAAATTGTTGAACGCCTTTTCTGCCATGTCGTTCCATTTGAAACCATCTTTGGATAACAACTGGTTGAGGGAAGCAGCAATGGTACCAAAATTCTGAATAAATTTTTGGTAGTACTCGGCTAAACCCAAAAATCCTCAGACCCTTTTAATTCTGGTTGGAGTTGGCCATTCCAGAACTGCTATAATTTTGGACAAATCGACAGAAACTCCTTGTTCTGATATAACATGGCCTAAATAATCAACTGAAGTAACCCCAAACCTGCATTTAGATTCCTTTGCAAATAAACTATTAGTAGACAAGATTGTCAAAACAGTGTGTAGGTGACTTAAATGATCCTCCCAAGATTTTGAATACACCAAAATGTCATCAAAGAAGACAAGAATGAATTTCCGTAAATGAGGACGGAAGAGATCATTCATAAGTCCTTGGAAGGTTGCAGGTGCGTTGGTAAGTCCAAACGGCATGACAACAAAGTCGTAGTGGCCTTTATGCATTTTAAATGTTATTTTAGGAATATCGTCTTCCTGTACTCTGATTTGGTGATGACCAGCACGAAGATCGAGCTTGGAAAAAAATTTGGCTCCATGTAATTCGTCAAGAAGTTCATCGATGACTGGAATAGGATATTTATCCTTGATGGTAAGATCATTTAGAGCTCGATAGTCTATGCAAAAACGCCAATCCCCATCTGCTTTCCTGACCAACAAGACCGGTGAAGAGAATGGGTTATGAGTGGGACGTATGAACCCTGCGTGTAATAGCTCTTTCACCATCCGTTCAATCTTGATCTTTTGATAATATGGATATCTGTAAGGTCTTACACTGACTGGTTGGACGTTGGGATGTAGTATAATTTGATGGTCATGTGATCGTTTAAGTGGTAAGGATGTAGGAGGGTTGAAAACGTGAGAGAAGTTGGATAAGAGTTGGACTATTTCAGAGGGGTGTGAATTTGGTTGGGTAATGAAGCCTACTGGAATGATAGCAAAGAATTGGCTAGAGACGTACATAATATTGAACTCCTTCTCTGTCAAAACTTGTAGGCCTGATTGTTTTAACCCTTGCAACACACATAAATTTCCATCTTTTTTAAAATACATGGTGAGTCTTTTATAATCTGTCTCTACCGGACCTAGTGTCACAAGCCACTGCACTCCCAACACTACTGGGCACGCAGCTACTAGAAGAATAAAGTAATCTGTTGTAACAATTTATCCTTGTATCATGATGGTGAGTGATGGGCACAACCCTGTGCAATCTATCTTCTCCCCATTGGCTACTGTCACCTGGAATTTTTTATTAGGAACCACAGGTAACTCATATTTGTGGACTATGGACTGATCGATAAAGTTGAGTGTGCTTCCACCGTCTATCAATACCATGACTTCTTTACTCCTCAATCTTCCCATCACCCGAAGGGTTTGAGGATGAGTTGTACCTGCAATTGCATGGAAGGAAATTTCAGGAATAGCTTCTTGGTCCTCTGTCGCTGGTAGTAACTCCAATTGTTCCACAGAATCTTGATCCTTTACATCACAAATCATGAATAATTGGGGTCGTTGGCAGCGATGACCCGGAATGAATTTCTCATCATAATAGTAGCATAAGCCTTTTTCTCGCCGTTCTCGTGCTTCCTGGGTGGAAATACGTCTGACATTTGATATGGGATTCATGTTCTGCCGCTTATTTGGTGGAGGTCCAAACACCCCGACCGTATTACTAATGCTTGTTTTTGCTGTAGCTGCGGTTGGTTGGATCCGGTAAGGGTGTGTTACCTTCTTTTGAAGTTGGTTTCGTTCTTCAATCAACCTTGCAACACCGATGGTATCTGATAGTGTGGTTGGATGTTTAATCTTAACATCAAAGCGAATGTCATCTCTTAGACCTGCAATAAAACAACCGATAAGAAAGGTTTCTGGAAGGCCATCAACTTGATGGGAGATTTTTTCAAACTCTTCTTGATAGGCTGCAATGGTAGTAGTTTGTTGCAGTCTTGAAAGAGCTTCAGAAAGGTCTTCAAAATCAGTTGAACCAAAACGTCGAAGAATGGCTTTGGTGAATTCCTCTCATGTTAATGGTCCCTGGAATTTAGTCATCCATCGATGCCATTGTAAGGCTATTCCTTCTAGATGGAAGAATGCAAGCGGTACTCGTTGGACAGGTGAAACATTATTGTACTCAAAGTAATGCTCAGATTTGTAAATCCACTCCATAGGATCTTCCCCGCTGAATTTTGAAAAATTCAGTTTAAGTGAAGATTGATGGTTTCCTGAGTTGTGACCTGATAATTCAGCAGCAGCAAATGGGTTCAGCTCTAGAGGATTCATTCTTGGACTCTTGGAGACGTGTAAGGCTTGTAACTCAGTCAGTATAGTTTGTAAAGTGTCATGCACCTGATCGAAGTTGGATTCGTGTCTAGCCAAAGCTTCATTGACCTCGCTGCGGAACTCAGCGTTAGATTTTCCTCTAGTGTCCATGTTGTAACCAGGCTCTGATACCAATTGATGGGTAATTTACTATCAACCATAAAAGAATCAGGAAAGAAGGAAAGAAAAGACAAGAGTAGGAAGGATGTTATTTATTTTCTGCATAATTCAAAACAACCTATTGGCTATATTTTATAGCCGACTAAACTAAGAAAGGTAAACGACCTGCTTAAAAATAGGAAAGCACTAATAATACGAAACTAACAATAAGGAAATATTCCTCCCATTACACTAGTTTCCCGCAACCATCAGTAACTAACAAAGATCCATTCCTCATTCACCCCACGTCCCTGCACACGTCCTTGCACCATGCATATACCCACGTACCATTCTACTCTGCAGGGATAACCATATCATATATCCCTAAAAGGATGAGAATACAAGTTCGATCTCCAGAAAACACACTTATTGGGAGGAGCAGCTACGAACCCCAAATAGGACTAGTCTCACCTTTTAGAAGAGTGTCAGGATACTCGAGTAAGAAAAAAAAAATAAACCCATCTTTAGTCAAGTTTCAAACAAATCAAATAAATAGATATAATCTAACAATCATTAATCTTCTTTTAGTAAAGCATATTTGAATCCCAATAGCTTTAATTTATTTTTTATTATGAAATGGTATCAATAATGGAAAAGAATCTATCTTTATTGTATGGCTCAAAATCTAACAGAACTGTTTAAAAAAGGAAACGCTCTTAAACAAACCTTTTATATCCAAACAACCATATCATAAGAAATTATTTTTTATCAGTCTCTTACGTGATTTGAGCCTAAACCCTAGATTTATGTTTAACCAATACATGGCATGGATTATTCTACCCTTTATGGTTCGTAGGTTTTAGGATTATTTTTTAATTTGATACCTTTGGAGGTGGAATTTAAATTCCAGCCGACAATATTTCAACTTTTAAAACATATTCTCAGCATGTTGTAGTTTGGTCTGTATTATAAATATCTATTATAGTATAAAAAATTATCATTTATATCCTGGATCAATAAGAATTTTCAAATATTATAAAATAATCAAATTACTTTTACATATATAGAAACACTTGATCGATTAATTACATAAAAAAAATTATTTAATCTCTCTCACCAAACCTAGTCGCAGATCCACCACCATCAAGAAGCCCACACAACTTACTCAGTCATCCTCACAAACGCTGAATATCATGATTCACATCAACGCATGGACTCTTAATATTTTCATTAGGACGTTTTGATACTTGTGGACCCTCTTACACTAATCTCAACAGGCTTGTGTCTCAGGTACAATTAAAATCGAAGTTCTTGATCAAAAAATGTTGGTTTTTGCTTGTTTAATTAGATACTGAAAGGTTCGATTTTGTGCAGGTTATCTCCTCGTTGAGATCATCGCTTCGGTTTGATGGGGCACTGGATGTGGATGTGGATGTGGATGTGACTGTGACTGAATTCCAAACCAATTGTAGAATAGGGTTCTAAGGACGCTGAAGCTCTGGTGCAAAGATTCTTCAAAAATAATAGTCAAAAGCAAACTGCTCAGAGATATAGCGCTAAAGATAAGGTACAAGAATCAACTTTCAACAAGAATCCGGAACTTTACCCCCCTGTGAATGCTATCCATTCTCTCATACCCAATCCCAATCTTGCTATCTATCAACTTTAAAACCAAATCTATATTGCTTGCTTTCATCAAAGCATTTGTTAGAACAGTGTGAATTCTCCCTAGAATTTACAAGGTTTAAATGTGGGATTAAACTACCAGCCTCCTACTATTGTTCCTGGTGGTGACTTGGCTAAGTTTCAGAGGATAGTTTGAATGATTGCAAACTCGACCAGCGTTGCTGAGGTGTTCTTTAGGATTGATCACAAGTTTAATATTCTGTGTGCGAAGCGTGCTTGAAGAACTGGTTTTTTTGTGGGTATACGAATAGTATTCAATTCTACAGCATGTGTTATAAAAATTATGAAATTGGGATTGATTTTGTATTACAGACAAAGAGTTTGATGAAATATTAAGTTTTAGTGTTTTTGTTTTTTTCTGTACAAGTGGTCCTTCCTCTATGGTTTTCTTTTTTTCTTCATTTTGGCTTATGAAAAAAAAAAGAGTTAATTGATATTTTGATAGAGATATATGACTTTTGTTTTCCTGTCGTTTCTTTTGTAGCTAGCATTGCTGAACTTGGGTTAGGTTTCTTTTTCCTTGCCGAAGCAGAATCTGATAATCACCACTTACTTTAGACTTTGCTTATCATCCTGTACGATAAAAAGATTGCAAGAAAAATTCAAAAGAGAAGAAGAAAATGGCGCACCAATTAAATCTAAACGGAAATTAAATTAAAAATTGATAACTATTTGGACTGAAATTTGAAAGGAATTATTGGCGGCGCCCATATGAAAAACACTGCTCCTCCTCCTCCTCCTCCTCCTCTTCTTCTTCTTCATGTATTGTGATTAATGGCTAGAATTGATGTGAATTTGTCTTGTTTTGTTATACTGGAATAAAGCATCCATAAATTCATTTTTTAATTAAAGAAATAATAAAAGAGAATTTAAATCGAGCCTTCTGATCAGCCGTGCACGATTGCTTTGGCACGTCATGATCACTTGGTCTAATGACCAAAATTATTTGCTGGATCAGGAACTGAAACGATGACAAAAAGTATTGGCTAGCGGACAACTTGGTGCCTATTCAGGGCCTGGTGCTAGCTCAACTATTTTTTAGGAGCTTTGAACCTGCCTAGCTAGCATCCCTTCAACAAAAATCCTTGTTGCGTAGAATTGATTATTTTGTGTCCAGAAACGTCACAGATGAACAGTTCTTCACATGCAGCCTGGCAAACAACTAGGCTATTTAATGGTTAATCCCGTGATGTTCCTTCATGCAATGAAAATTAGAGTACAAGAAATGGTCTACAAGTTCAAATTATCATGTTAAGAAGAAAAGGAAGAAGAAGAAGAATAAGAAGAAAGGTGGTAGGATTTTTAATGATATGTGTACTTAGCCGTAGTGGAGTAATGAATAAAAGAAACTGGATGTTGGAGACAAAAGGTAAATTATTTTTTCAAAAATTAAGGTTTATGTACTAAAATGATTGAGTTGCTTTAACGCTTTTTTTTGTTTTAAAAATATTTTTGAAAAAAATTGAATTTTTTTTTAATTTCAAATTAAATTTTTTTATGTTTTTACATCATTTTAATATGCTAATATCAAAAATAATTTTTAAAAAATAAAAAAATATTATTTTAATATATTTTTAAATAAAAAAATATTTCAACACTTCTAAACAGGTTAAAATATCTCACAGAAGTACTTGAGGGTCTAGCTCAGTGATCAATCGTGTGACTTGTTCCGCCCCCGTCCCGAGTCCGATCCTCTATGTGCACGCCTGTCACCCCCGCGGTGCCTTACCTGCTCACTGGGCTTGCAGGATGTTCAGTGGGCCGTGGAGAATAGTCGTGGTGCGCGCAAACTAACCCGGACACCCCACGATAATCAAAAAAAATATATATATATATCTCACAGAAGGAAGTGTTTTATTTCTAGGTGACCACTTCCATCCCCTTCTAGTTGGCTTTGTTTGGTTGGTTCTCAAATCCGGTTGGGCCTACAGGGATAATTGTTTTAATTTAAAAGTTTAAAGTTAATAACAATAATAATAATTTACATTTGGCCACTTGGCCACCTAAGTTGGCAGCTCATATTTCTCAATTTGGTACACTCTAGGAAATGTTTGCAGAATTACCTCTGTATTTTAATATATCAAATTATCAACATTATACTTGTCACTTTAAATTAATTATCCAATTCATTCATTTGTGATCCAATCATCCTGAAATATTTTTCATTGCAATTGATCTTCACTCGTCACACATCACACAATCAATTCACCTTTAATTTCAACATATACAATTTTCACGAATAAGGAGAATTTAAGATGATTCATCACTACATGCATGTTCACCAACTAGCAATTTATGTAAAAAAAAATAAGATTAAACAAGAGACAAAACACACGCATTAAAGTTCCACTAATTACAAAATAATGCAATTTAACTTATATACATATATTCTCAAAAGTCTAATTTAAATAAATAAAACTTCTAAGAAAAAAAACTAAAGATCAAAAGAATAAGAACTAAAATTAAAATACCAACAACAAAATGGGTCAAGCTATAATTTTTTGTGGAGGATAAAAGAAGGGGGGAAGTGAAAGACCCACCGGTAACAAACCAGACTACCATTGCTGACATATGTCGCACCAACAGGAAAAAGACACAATGACACTTCTAAAAACAAGATAAAAAAGGTATTTTTAAACACTGGAAGGCAACACTCGCGTCAACCAATAGGCATAGGCGCTGAAGAGGGCACATGTCATCCCAACCTTTATATTTTTTAATATTTGGTCGATTAACAAATTTCCCCTCGTGTAATATGATAATAACAAGAAAAAAAATTGTGAAAATTAAAATGAAAAGGCCTCTTGATGCTAGTTTTATTTTTTGGCTTTCAATGATTTTTTTGTTGTTTCACTGTATTTTTTTTAATTTATTTTTTATGTTTGGTTAAATATTAAATTGTCTCTCAACTAACCCGATAATAACTAAAATTAAACCTTTGTAAAAATACAAAAAATATCTCTTAATGCTAATTTTAAACTGTTTGCTTTTAAGAGTCCTATGGTTATTTTATTGTGCAATTGAAATGAAAACATATTTATTTATCCCATGTTAATTTAACAATGAATAATAGGATTTATAAAAAAAAATATTGAATGTACCAGTAGCTACTGTTATTTTATTTTCTGGTTTGAGAAGCAAAACTGTGAAAACACTGTTCAAGGCACACTGTTTTAACTCTGAAAATCCTTTCCCAGAGAGCTTTTGTTAATTAATTAAAGGTAGAGAACACGTTTAGCATTGATACAGCAAGATGTCAGGTAGTGTCTCCGGCAGAGAATCCATGTGACCAAACAAAACAAATTATCAAGGATAGTTCTCGATCCTCTGTAATATAGAATGAAGCCACTCCCTTTCCAAGAATCGACATACCAACTCCCTTTTTTTTATTTGCCAAAACCTATTTACAAATTAATATCTTTTTCAGTTCATGAAGAATAGGAATCCCTCTTGTAAATTCTGATTTCTATGCGATGATTCATTTCTCATTTGGTTACAAATTATAAGATACAAATATATATATATATATATATATATATATATATATATATATATATATATATATATATATATATATATATATATCATTTAATTTTTCATCTGAAATTTAAATTTTTAGTTAAGTTCCTAGTTATTAACAAAAACTAATTAAGGAGGCAAAATATTATTCCTCTTTTAATAAAGTACTATTCATTGAAATATTACTTTGTTTTTTAGAAAAAAAAACTTAGATTTTATTCTTATTTTTTTTAATATTAGATTTGTCGCACCCGACATCGCGGCAGCCCACAAAATAATATCTCGAATATGGAAAAAGAACAAATTTCTGGCATCTTGTTCTTATAGGGGAAAACAGTCTTGTTTAAGGAGTCGCCACCTAGTATTATGGTCACTAGGAACCCTAACTGGTCAACAGAGATTCTATGGTACGGGACTAGTTACGTAAAAGGGAAGATATTATCACCTCTTAAACGTTCTGCCTAAGGCAGACTGCATTGCTGGTTTTGTCTTAAATTGCTAAACATTTATTTGCTTATGCTATGATGATTTGTTTATAATATTCCTGACTCTGGCGCCAGTGAATATTCGATCTCGAATAATTCCAACTCTGGCGTTGGTAAAAATTCCAACCCCAAATAATTCCAACTCTGGTGTTGGTAAACCAACACCACGAATAATTCTAACTCTGGCGTTGGTAAAAATTCGTAGCTATAAAAAAAATCAGTATATATTTTTTCCTATTCCTGATCCTGATATCAGTGAATAAATTAAAAAATATTTTTTTTTCTAAGACATGCAAAATTTTTATTTCTATACTTTCTATTTTTTTTTGGGGGGGCTGGGCCCAGCTCAGCCCACCTGGGCTGGGCTAGGCCCAGCCGGCCCGGCCCGGCCACTGGCCCAAGCCAGTGGCCCGGCTGGGCTCAGCAGCACGCGTGCGCTAACGCACGCATGTTGCTGCACTGTGCAAGTGAATTAAAATTCACTTGCACAGTGTAAAAGACACTTGAAATAATGCAAAAGAAGAAGTCTCTTACCTGGTCTGCTGGAGGCGAAGGCGCGTGGTTGCTGATCAACCAGCCATTTTCTTGCTTTCCCTGCCTTTGAGTTTATTCCTCTGTTTTTTATTTCGTTTGGTGATACTCCCTTCTGCAGGTTCACTCCCTCTCTGTTTTCGTCTTCCCTCTGGTTTCCCCTCTTTTTTTCTCTGGTTTTCGGGTCCAATTCCCCCCAGTTTTCCCCAGGTCTTTTCGTGTCCGTCTCAGCCCCTCGGTTCTGTGATTCCTTCCCCCCTCGGTTCTGCCCAGTCTTCTCCGTTCAAGACGAAGACAATGGTGGTAAAAGCACGAGGATTTGCTGCTGGTTGAGGGACCAAAATTTTCCCTGTTCTGTTTCTCTTCGTCCTCCCCTGTTCTGGGTCTCCTTTTCTCTTAGTTTTTTTTTCTTTTCGGTCGCTCACTGTCTTTCTTTTTTCTCTTCTTCCTGCAGTCCCCCCTCCCCCTTGCGTTCTTGTTTTCTCTGGCTTTATAGCCACATAATGCCACCGTTACCAGGTAATAAATCGGCTATTATTGCAGGAGTAATGGCGATGCATCCGTTTTTGTTCGGTCGAGTGAAGAAGAAGATGAACAGTGTTGATGGACATGGCTAATTGCATTTTGATCCTTGACATTTTGAATTTTGACAGTCTAGTCCTTGGGTAAATTGTAATTGAACCCCTGCATCTCAACGCCATTTACACATTGGTCCTTGGGTTTTAATTTCTTGCAAATTTGACCAGATTCAGCCCTATACTTTGATAATTTTTCAATTAATCCCCTAATTTCATTAATTAAATTAATACCAATCTCAATTAAGTCTCAATTCTCTAATTAAACCCTTAACTTGGTTAATTAAACTAGTTTTAAGCTCAATTAAGTCTCAAAACTTATCAATTCTCCAATTAAACCCTCAATTGGATTAATTAAATTAATTCCAAGCTTAATTAAACCCCAAAACTTCCAATCATGTTGCCCTTAACCCAAATTTTAATTCATTCTTCATTTATTTCATTTTACTTGTTTTTTCTATCATTATTATTTTTTTTTCCATCATCAATTTTTTTCAGTAAATAAAATAATTAAAATAGGTCAGAAATTGGGTTATGACAAGATTTATTAAAAATTAAGCGTAAACCTCCAGCCTGAACTTTTAATATTAATAAATGAAACTTAATCTAGGAATATATAGTGGGTAATTAAAAAATTGAAAAATGAACAAAAAATACAAAAATATAGAAATTAATACGAATAAAAAGTAAATGGAAGTGATACATGAGGAAAAAAAGATAATGGAATATAATTCAATGAAATTTAAAATAACAGGAAATGAAATCTGAAAAATATTTTCCAAAAACATAAAAAAGTGTAAATATATATATGTGCGCGTGTTATTGTGTTGTCAACCTTGATGGAAAGAAAGAGATAACGAAAGTTCTTCTTTTCTCAAGCTTAATCTTTATAAAAACCTAGGGAAAACTAAAGATTTAGGGAGAAAAATATGAGATTTTACTACAATAAATACTTAATCACTTGAAATTACAAAGACTTGGTGAGGGGAAAGTAAAGATTTAGAGAGAGAAAGTTAGTGAGGTGAAGAAAGAATAAGAAAGCTTGAGAAATTTTAACTGGTTAGTTTTAAGAGTGTGTATTATTGTCTGGTAAAGTTCTCTAAGTTTATTTGAATCAGTTATCAAGAAGTTTAATTGATTTTTTATTGAATTCTTAATTATTGAATTTAATGTTTTTATATGAGAATTGGGGGTTTTGTGAAATTGATATAGGTTATGTTGTTATGGTTGAATAAATTGAAATGACTTAAAATCATGAGTAATTAAATTGATAAGGTTCTTATCTAGGATAAAATTAATGAGTATATCTAGTTGTGGTAAGGTTGTCAAAACATTTTGGATGTCAAAACATTTTGGGTAAGATTGTCAAAAATATTTGGGTGATGATTTTGTAAGATAAAAGTGTAAAATTGTGTTTTGATTTATGAAGGGTGTAAGTAATATTGATGAGATGATTTGTGATGGAAATCACAAGAAATGAATAATGAAAAATCAAAACCCTTAAGGTCGGTCAAATAAATAAAGTTAGGGAGTTTAGATAGTTGATGTATAATTTTGTGATATTATAACTAATTATAAGTAATGAAAAGATTTAGACAATTATATGTTTTGAGAAATTAATTTAATAGACTTATATGAGAGATAATGAAAGTTATGGTTATGAAAAAATGAGAATATTTAGTTCATGAAGTGGAATATACCATGATGAAAATTGTTATAATGGAACTAGTTATGTTCCTAAGTTTATAAGAATGGATAGTAATGAATTGTTCTTGTTTCAAAGTGGAGTAGGTATTAGGATGTCACATATACCTGGTAGACATCCTATACTTTGATATATTTAATTTTTTTTCCCTTAAATTGTGTTAATTGTCATTTCTTTTGAAACACAAACCATGAATAATAAATGGAGTAATAATAAGGTGAAAGAAAGAAAAGAATTGTAAACTTGATTAGCTATTTAAGATAATTTGGAAGCTAATGATATCAATGTGATACATTGATATCGATATTTACTGAAATAAGAACTTGATTAGTCATTTCAGGATATAGAGACTAATGATATCAATAGAATTATACTGACATCAGCATACTATTAAAAATATAGAAATTAGAATGTCAAATGAAACTTGATTAGCCTTCCAGGTCGCGAAGTCTAATGATACCAACAAGTCCTATTGGTATTGGCAATTATATAGACTTGATTAGACGTTCCAGGATTATAAAAGCTAATGATGTCAATAGGGTTATATTGGTGTCGACATTATATGGAAATTTGATTAGTTATCCATAAAGTGAAAGCTAATGATAACAGGAAAAATAATATTAGCATACCCTTGAGTAGTCAACATTGATACGATATTGATTCGGAATCGATATCAGCATTGATTTGGTTGACCCAAGTTATGGGTGATAAAGGATATCGGGGTGTTTGATATTGAAACTAAATTTGTGTACAAGGTGTAATAGAAAGAAAAAGGTTTACTACATTGAATTATTAAGATGAAATGATTTATCATATTGTTATTGAGCTTATGTAAGTAACTTTGATATTATAAACTTTATTATGTCTATGTTAACTTACAGACTCATCTTATTTGAGACAAAACTAGTTATACAGTTAAGATTGTATTTATTCTATTATAGAATAGGTAGAACTTTCTCTAAATAGAAAACTAATGTGATTATAATTAATGTATGGTATGAAATATTTTGGGACATTAATGTAAACATATATGTATGTATCTTTACTTTGAATCATTTTATATAAATATTAGCTAGTGTCTAATTAAGTATTGTCAAATTTAAGAAATTACATTATTATTAATGTCAGATTTCTAAATTCCATGTTTTATATATAATTGTATGTTTGAGAACTGTTATGTAAATATGCTTAATAAGTTGTGTTTATGAAGTTTGTTTGATGTGATTGTGATCTAGGATGACTGGATCCAAAGGATGGAAAATAATATATAATTGTAACAGGTTAAGTCAATAACATGGGATATCACTATTATAGGTAAAACTTTATTGAAATTTCAGCAAGAAATAAAAAATTCTAGTATTTTTCATATAAAAATTTGTGTTTTGTCCAGGAAAATTGAGACTGTTACATTGAGCTTCATAATTTATTTTAGCTTATTTTCTATTAGGTTATTTTAGTCTCATAACTCGAGTGAGGATTGATTGAAAATTGAGCTTTTTTTTTATTTGCTTTCTATTAGGTTATCCAAGTCTCATGATCCAAGTTTGACAAGTTAACTCGGGTTGACTCGGGTTATTTTTTTAATTTTATTTTTTAACATTGGGTTAATTGAGAATTGAGTGTTTTCTATGAAGTTATCAATCTCATGACCCGGGTCACGGGTTTTATATGTTAACCTAAATTGACCTGAGTCAATCAAGTATATTGTCATTTTAATATTTTTTTTAAAAATGTTGTTTTAAAATTTTTTTAATCAGACTATGTTTTTTTCTAGTTGTCGAGATTGTCTTTAAACTTGTCAAGTTGACCGGTTCAATCCTTACATGTTTTTCTTTTCTTTCTTTGTTGAAAATATATTAATAATTTCTGAATATTTTTTTAACATTTTAAAAAAAATTGATTTAACTTGCAACGTAGCATAGTTAAATGATACAGTATCTATCTAACTGGTAAGTCTCAATATTTAACAACACTTGTATTATTATATGTATGTGAGCTTCATTTAATAATAATTAGGAATGTAGTTGCAACATTATACCTTTGTTAATTATCTAAGGAATTTCTTGGGCAGTGTCTCATATGCATAACGTCTTGCTATATTTTCTCTAGCTAGTATTTAAAGTGTCCTAATTATATAATTAAGCAAGATTCTGTAATCAAAACTACTGTTGCACATGTTTGCTACGTCATCAAACAACGTGAACCCAACTAATCGCGATGACTAATTTGCAATTAATATGTTAATTTCTTTTTCTTGGAACTGAAGTAACACGTTAATATATGTTGATTATATACTAATTAATTAAGTGGATTGTACCCATATATAGTAAGTTTTGATCTCGCTAATTAAATGACAGCTAAGCCTATGAGATGGCCATATTATAATTACTTTTACAAATATATATATATATATATATATATATATATATATATATATATATATCAATGAAATTATCACAATATAAA
>Ga0325411_1001371_pt1 | contig 27083 bp, 13 predicted proteins | sample PopdelMetagenome_13_FD_206181 | JGI IMG/M metagenome (GOLD analysis project Ga0325411, IMG submission 206181) | Populus deltoides microbial communities from Bellville, Georgia, United States - Xylem-PdIQD-R4 | ecosystem: Host-associated > Plants > Phyllosphere > Stem > Wood/Secondary xylem...
GCATCACATATGCTTCTACAGGCTGATCACCAAAGGGGTGCTCACTGTCAGGAAAAATCCTCAGTTTCCTATCTCTATCCTGCATGCAAAAATTAATACTGTCAAGACAGTTTTATCACAGGTAACAGATATTTCAGGCTAAATGCTTAAAATTAATAAAGCCAATGGCTGCTCAAACAAATAAATAAAGACAATCCGACTTCTAGTTTAACAAACTTGCAGCACATACAGATTTTTAGAAGGCAAGGTTGAAACTCTACTTTTATTGGCAGTGCTTACAGCAGTGAGAAAATTCATTATTATTATTATTTTTGTTTCATTCATCATAGAACAAATCACATACAATAATTTTTCTAGATGGAAGAAAAGCATCGACGGTGTCTTAATCCTCCTGTGTAACCGCATTTCAGAACCACAAAAGAGAATCATCAACTACACTCAAATCACGTATGACAAATGCTAACTTTACTAAAACAAGTATCCCTATAGATGCACTTTAGTTTTTTTTTTTTTTTTTGGGGGGGGGGAGGGGGGGTGTACGTGAGAGGAAAGAAGGAAAAATATTGAGAATCAAACATTTCAACAGAAGAAAAAATGTCAAAAAACTGAAAAGAGTAATGTTTCAAACAAATATAATTTGGCTGGTATAACACGCACATCACGCAATTTGTTTCTTGGAAGCATACGCAAAACAGCTTTTCGGATGACTTCTGTAGGGTCCTTGGCCATCTGGTCTTTTAAACTCCTTTCCTTGAGGTGGCCTATATACCTACAGAAAACATATAATCAATCAACACAGGACTTCAATGCAAGAATGGGATAAGCTTAGCAGCATTGCAAGACTATAGACTATATCAGAAATTGCATTTGGTCCCTTTCTCTACATATCAAAATTGGAACACAAAACTATCTTTGTTTCATTGTCAGTTAAAAAGATGTGCTTGAAGACTTCATATTCCTCTTTAAAAATGTTTACTCATCTTCGATTACAAGGAGATTTAATTAGAGTGACTAAGAAATAATTTCCCAGCTATTGAGGGACCACCATGAGATCATTTATTTTCTTATGCATTTTATATTACATGAAAACTTTGGTTTTCAGAGTGTGAAAATCAGAAAAGATGACAGTTGATCACTTGTCCTCTTGAAATCCCACATTCTACATTAACTTGGAAGTCAGAAATAGGAAAATGTTATGATACCCTGTATGCCAGCGGTAAAACTTATCCGTCATTTTTCTCCCCGTAACACAGACATCCTTTGCATTAAGCACAACACACATATCACCATCATCACGATAAGGAGCATAAGTTGGCTTATCCTTGCCTTGAATAACTGTTGATATTTGAGATGCTAATCTTCCAAGAACCTATAAAAAAGGGGGTACTGTCACAATTTCAAACTTAAAGAACTAAAAAATAAGAAAGGCAGTATAAACCAGTTCAAATCCAGCATGATAATGAATCTTCATGAAAAAAGAATCGGTGGACCATTTCCTTCACTAAATCCTACACCTTCCCCCTGCCAAACTTGTTTCACAAACAATTAACTCATGGGCCCTGTTTTTTATTTCCCAGATGAGGGTAGGAAGAAAGAGAAGTATTGGCATTGAAATCCAAGTATTATCTTAGTTCCCCTTACAAGTTGCCTAACATGGAAAACATTCCTACCATAATAAATCTATAATATCTTGGAACACATATTGGAAAAAAAGGGAGATCCCACCTGGCCTTTGGCATCAAATACTCTCCACCGTAGACCTTCCAGATTGATACGTTTGAGGCCAGCATGTGCTTTCTGAAAGTGCACATGCAGAACAACAGTTTCTGTTACCAATTCCAATGCCAATTATCAAGTCATAAAACAACAGGTATAGATGTTAAACACATGCATTGTCATTCGCCCTAAAAGTACATCACAAAGAATCTATCAAGCATGTATATGAAGTGAATGTTCCTCTCCTTTATCTCTTATTAGCGAAATCCTTTTACTTGTTTAAAATTTAATTTTCATGTTTTCCCTTAAAAAAAGGTGTTTTTGGGTTTACAAATGCAGAATATTTTTATTTTTATTTTTTACTTTAATGGATGCTTTGGCTTTTGATATTGATGGTTGGACAAACTCAGCAAGGAATGGGCCAGTTACTGCAGTTCAAGAGCCCTGCCTCTTAATGGAGGTGAGAGGAGGCAAAGCCACATCAAGGTTTTCATCCAAAGAGCTGAGCAAGGGCTCGACAACGCTATATTTCACGACTATGGTCATAAGTCTAAAGTACCAAGTTTACTCATATTAAGGCATTTCTGCATCTACTACGGCCAGATGTTAGGGATATGAAGCGCACATCACAGCATTGAAATATTTTGTGGCCAGGCATATATACTTGGAGGCTAAGATTGAATTCAAACACTATGCAGCCCATCTGAATCCATTTGGAAGACAACCTCAATTAGGAGTGGCCACACATTATGGAGATGATTTAGAGGTGGAGAGTGAATAGTGAGTGTAGTTCTGGTAATAACAAGGGGTCAAAATAATTCCACAGAAAAACACTCCACAAAAAAACAAAAAATTGAGCACATAAACTAGAAAATCTAATTTTCATACACTGTATTGAATGATTAACTATGCAGCTCTAAAGAAACCAGGCATAAAAAACATTCGCGGGCGGAACATGTATGCATCAAATCGTAACAAAAAAAAAAAAGAAGAGGCATTTAAAATCCATACAGTACATTTTACAACACTTGGTGTGCTGAAAAGGAAAGTCTAATTTCTCTACTAGTTTGTGACAAAAGAACCTTCATTTTCCATGGAAAATGAAGGAATGGAACATAAAGAGAAAAGGGTCACTAAAGATCAAAAGGAAGCACCTTCATGCTGCCATTAAAAGCGCTAGCTGCAGCTTGGCTTGCCATTTCTCTGTTCTTCTTTCTTTTTCTTTTTTTCTATTTAAGTAGATGATTTCTCGTTTCTCACCTGCAAATCATTCTCCAGTATTAGTACCAAAACAAAATACATGATCTACCCAATTATGCATAGAAACAAAAACAGTGAATTTCTTTAAAAAAAAAAAAAAAACTAGAAAAGGGTTTAAGATGGAAACCTTGAAAACGAGCAGGGTTTGTTTGGTGGAAGAAGAAAGAAGCTCGCTTAGCGATTGAGCAGGGCAAAATGATTTCGGGCCTTCAGCTTCGGCTTAGTTTTTTATATAAGTACGGGCCTCCTGGGCTTAGAGAAAGCCCAAGTTTGCAAGTGCCTTGAACTCGTGTTTTCATTAACGTTGTTTCAAACTTTGTTCCTTTTTCTTTTTTCTTTTTTTAGAAATAGTTTAGTTAGTTCTTATTTGAGTTTCCAATGGGTTTATTGGAAATTTTTGTCACTAAATTATTGAGGTTGTATATATTTCATCTGTAAATTATTTTATTTTGAATAAATATTGTTTCTTTGTCTGATTTAATTTTTATCATCGATCACTTTTAATAAATTTATTTTTTAGTATTTTGAGATGAGTTATATATATATATATAATTAGTACCTTTTTTGTAAGCAATTTAATTTTTTTTTAAGTCTGGTATTATTATTTTTATTTTTTTGAGAAATAAAAAAACAATAACATTATAAAAACATAAAAGTAAAAATAAAATTATCTATAAATTATTAAAAATGTATAAATAGGTTATATGATTTTACTTATATAATTTTATTATGGTTTTCAAAATATCTAGATATGAGTTTCTAAAATTAACCTATTTTAAGTTTTGGTTGTGCTATGTATATGACCACACAACTATTTCGAATACTAAAAATAAATGTATATGATTCTTTTTGCCTCCAAAAATGTTTGGATCATTCCAAATCATTTTCTATATTTCTAAACTCATAAATATTTATTTTTTAAAAAAAATAAATAAAATATTGTTTGATCTAAAAAAAAAATTATTTTTAAAAATAGTTTAAATTTTATTAGCATATGTGACAATTTTCAACTCAAAATACAAAAAAATAAATTTTTTTAAGGATTTTCTTATTAATAATAACGATCAACATAAAGAGACAATTCACAAAATATTAAAAGAGGTGATGCTTTTATTATGCATCACCTCACAAGAATCTATTCAATATTGTTTTGCCTCTATTCAATTTTAATTTCATCCTTCTACATTTAGTTTGTTGGAAATAAAATTTTATAATTTGTTTCAATTTTCTTTCTCTGAAGTTTTCCCAACATCGTGATCCAAGTCGCAAGTTTAGTGAGTTAACTTGGTTGACTTGAGTTTTTCTTTTCTTTTCTTAATTAACTTTTTTTTAATTGCATCTTTCAACATTTGTTGATTAAGAATTAGGCTCAATGGTTTTTTTTTTGTTTACTTTATGTAAGGTTATCCTCGTCTTATGACCTAAAATACAGGTTTAGCGGGTTAACCCAAGTTTACTCAAGTCATTTTTAGTCTTTTTTTATTAATTTATTTTTTAATTTCATCCTTCAACATTGAGTTGATTGAGATTATGCTTCAAAATTTATTTTAATTTACTTTTTTTATAGGGTCATCCAAGCCTCATAACATGAGTAGTTGTTTGGTAGGTTAACCTAGATTATCTCTTTTTTTTTTGTTCAATTTGATTTCTATGAGGTTATATTAATTTTACGACCTAACATGTTAACCTAGGTTGAATTGAATCATTTTTTTGTATTTTTTATCTGAATATTTTATTTTAATTTTATTCTTCAATATTATTAGGTTTATTGAGAATTGATTTTGTTTTGATTTACTTTTTATGAGGTTATTTCAGTCTCATGATTTAGATAGTGAGTTTGATAGGTTAATCCAGGTTGATTTATGTTATTTTTTTTATCATTTAAATTTTTTTTCATCATTTACCATTAGATTGATTGAAAATTATGCTTCATAATTTATTTTGATTTTTATTATAGGATTATCATGGTTTTAAAACCATGATTGCAGATATGTCAGGTTAACCTAGGTTGATTAGGATCAATTCAATATGTTTTCATCTTGATATTTTTTTAAAAAAAATATGTTGTCTTGAATGTATTTTTTAGATAGATTATACTTTTACTAGTAATCTTGGTTGTTTTTGGACCTGCCAAATCAACTGAGTCAAATTGGATCAATCCTCACACAATTATTGTTTTTTAGAAAAAAAAAATATATTAGCAATACTTATATATTTTTTTTTATATTCAAATATTTTTTATCTGATCTACAATGTAACGCAAGAAAATAATATAGTATTTGGCTAAAACATGATAGTTATAGGAGGTGATTGACCAAATTAATAATATGAACCTCAATTTACCACATCCTAATAGTTTAGGGCTAAAAATGTTATTAAATCAATTTTTTAATATGTCTTTATAATCTTGATTGAATCAATTTTATCCTTATAAAATAATTAAGTTTCCAATCTATTCTTTTATTAAAAAAATTTGTCTAAATTAATTGAACTTTTTCATACATATAACTTAATATTACATTATAAATGGCCTTGAGTTTTATCAATTTTTTAATCATATACAAAATACATAACAAATAAAAGAGATTTTTTAATACACATAGTCGATACCCCTTTTCTCTTCGAAACCTCCCTGTCCGTATTTTTTTTTTTAATGAACCCCCTCCTTTTTAACTGATGTTGCCATTTTTGGTATAACATTGAGTCATGTGCATTATATTATTTTGGAAAAAAAAAGTTAAGAAAATGATAGATTGAAAACTATGTCATTTTATAAAAATAAAACATGTCTAGTTAATGATATAAATAATATAAAGACCAATTAGAAACTTCTATCATTTTAAATATATAAAAATGAATCATCTCTCTTTCTCTTTTTTATCAGTATATTTTATTAGATAATTTTGATGTTGTGGTTTTGGGTCACAATGAGATATCCCATAATAGAAGCTACCTGAGGGCTAACATGTTTAAGCTTGACATAAACAAATGGGGCTAGCTTTTTTTATAGTCATTTAGCCAACCCAAACAACTGAAATTTCAACCTTTGGCCTAACCCAACACCTCACCTTAGTTTTATGCTTGGCATAACCTCAATGTATTTCAACTTACAAACTTTTCATGTACATAATATTTTTCTATGCGTACACAACTTTTTTCTATGTAGTGCAACACCATCTTCCATGCTAAAGCACTGACCATCACCAAAATTTGTTTCAATGGCGCATGACATAACAACAACATCATGGTAAAAAAATCAATGACCACCATGGCTAGCCAATATTTTCTTGTTATGTGAAAAGCATTGGATAACACTGACAAACACTATTTTTTCTCCAACTGATTGTTATCTCCACAATAAATAGTGAGCACAAACTTCTCCATACACCTTTTTCTCCATGAAGAAATTTTAAATATTGGGTGTATAAACACATCTAGATACTAGGGAGGAAATCTAAGTCCAGCCATACAATCCTCTATAAAATCTCGTCATACAAAGCTATCCATTTTTATAGATAAAGCTACACTTATCCATTAAAAGCCAAGCAACTCCATTGAAGGCCAAAAACATACAAGCCATTCTAGGCTAGAATTATTCACAACCACATAAACAACTCTAGATCATATAATCACTTTCATACTACATTTATAGATATATATTCCTTTCACTTTCATCATACTTTTCTCTTTCCATATTTTCTCTCCCTTGTGTTTTACTGACTTAAGCATCGGAGAGTTCCTTGTTTCTTAGGAGATTTTTTTTTCCAGACAACCATCTAGCCATTAGATAAAGCTTAGGTATAGCCCATCAACCAAGGATTAGCCCTTTTCATACCAACATCTCATGATGCAGCCATCGAAAGCCCTACTTTTTTCTGATTTTTTTATAAGACTTCATTAGGGTTCAACCTAGTAGTTCAAATGGTCTTTGAGGATGAAGTTTTGTTGGAATTGGGTAATAGCTTTTTGTTTGGTATGATGTGAGAATGAAAAAATCCAAAATTTTCAAGATTCATAGGGCTCTATAGTTGCTTAACATTAAGATTTTTATAGGAATCCTTGTTACACTAAACTATAATGTGGTGAGACTTGATAAGAAGAAGAGATGCAAGTGAAAAAGAAAACCATAAAGAGAAAGAAAGTTGAATTATTACAAATGCTAAAGGTCTAACATAAAAAACAACATGGATCAATTGCTAGAAACTTTAAAATAACATTACATAACCTAGCCTAAGAATCCTTCTCACCATATTCCTTCATCACCTATAATTGTATATGTAAACCTTTCTTAGTACAAAGCAAACATAAACACTCCTAAAACTCCCACATAAAAATAATCATGGTCATTGTCCAAATAATCATGTTAAGGTATTATCTTAAACCCATAAACTCTAAAATAAAAAAAAATACCTTCGTTTATCGTATCACTTGCTGCATAATAAACCATATAATTAGAAAACACACCATACTCTTTTCATTAAAACAGTGATACTCGGGCAAAAAAATAGATTAATAAGCATATATGTGAAATTTGTCTCGATAAATTAATCTAAAAACCCCGTAATTAGAAGCTTGACTTAGGTTGAGTTTCAAGTTGAATTGAAAATGACATTGACTTAACTAAACCTAGTTGACCCAGCTGAGTTAAGTCCTGAACTAGTTGACTTAGTCAGGTGAATGCCAAATTTTTTTGAAAAAAAAGATCAAAATGATATTATTTTAAGAAAATGATTGATCCATGTTGATTGAGTGACTAGCAAGTTGATTTAGTGATCCAATAATTCAGGCTCTTTCTGAGTTGATCATCAAACTATGTTTAGAACCCATGATAACAAGGACGACCCTTAATTTTTTATCCATGAACTAGACTTCAAGTTGTAAACTTTAACCTAAAAAAAGCCTATCAATAGTATCACTATAGCAACTAATAACCTTCACAGCTTTATAGTCTTCATTGATGTGGTCATTCCTAATCTATAAAAATTGAATTCTAGACAAAGCTTATGTATAGTTCTTACCATTAACTATATTATATAAAAAAAAACTATTAGGCATCAATGAAACAATGTAGCCTATGAGGAGATCCAATGTTCATTCGAACATTGATTTTCTTTTTTTCTTTTTTTGGTCTCTATGACTTTTTACACTTTGGTCCCTAAATTTCATTTTCTTCTTTTTTGGTCCTTTGACATTGCTTTGATTTGTAATTGGTCTTAATGGATTTTTTTTCCATGCGTGCGTATAAGGATCTCAAGGTGTCAAGAAAATGTTTCATTACTTAGTTAATTCTTGGTTTTGTAAAACACAATTCAATTTAATTGATTTAAAATAATTAGAGCCTTAGGGACCAAATTTAAAGCTTCAAGAAATATTTAGCCCTTTTATTTTTCCACCATCACGGACTGATTTGTATGGTCAAGAATGAAGCTCATGTCCTTCTTTTAATATATATTTTGGTCCTTTATTTTTTTTAATTTGATCCTTTTACGTTGACTTTATTTGGGATTTAAATTGATACTTTGTTTTGGATGCCTTAATACGGGAATCTTGCAATATCGAGGGAAATTTTTATTGCTCGGTTTTGTAAAATAAAACAAAATTTAGTTAATTTAAAATAATTACGTGTTAAGGAAACAAAATTTAAATAAAGACAAGTATGAAAATTGGGGTAAATGGGCAGGGAAAATAGGTTAGCGTGTGCAACGCTTGTACTGGCAAATGAGAGGCGTCCACAGTATTCATGTAGCATTAGGGGTCTCCTTGCATCCAAATGACAACTTTCATGACAACATTGGAAGCCTTGTGTCGTGTTTTTCCCAATGGTTTGAAGTGTGTAGGTGGCAGTGGGGCGATTGGGTTTCAACTTGCTTTTTTTCTTCTTCCCTTTTTTTTCTCTCTCCTCCCCTCAAGAATCAAGCTGGCCTACCAAAATTTAAAGGTGTCATGTTATATTTTTGTATCAAATTTGATCCTCATTCTTTTTATTAAGGATGCTCATGGATATAGTTAGGTTGAGTTTAGACCTGTAAACCCCCCAGATAAAATATATAAGGATAATGAAGTAAAAATTATGTTAAACAAGTAAATTGAATAGTTACACTTAGGGGATGATAATGGATTTTGAGAATTGAAAATAAAATACTTATGTGTTAATTTTAAAATAAAAATATAAAAAAATAGCTGAAAATTAAAGAAATACATAAATGCAAATAAAAACTAAATGGAAATGATGTAAGAGGAAAAAAAAGTACTGACATGTAATTTAAAGAAATTTGAAATAGCAGAGCTTTAATTTGGTAGAAACGAATGTTAGAAGCAGAGAAATATTTACCTAGAAAAACAAAAGGGCATGAAGGTAGGATAAAATATGTATTATTTAATTTGTTATGTGTGTGTTCGTGTGCGCGTGCGTATTTGGTCGGCCATTAGATGAAAAAAAAGAGAGGAGAGGAACTCTTGAGAAAAACTTGGAAAGACTTAGGAAAAAAAACCTAGAAATTAAAGGAAAATCTTATAAAATTTAGGAATTAAACATTATAAGTACTTGATTGAGAGAAAATCAAGTGAGAGTAAGTGATTTTTCAAGGATGGGAACTTGTTGGAAAAGTTTGGAAATATAGAGGGAGAAGAAGAAGAAAGTGAAGAAATTGAGTTTTTCTTTCATTTTGTTTCTTAGAAACTTCTAACTTAGAGGTAAGATATATTATTGCAATGATTAAATTGTGTATTTTATTAGGATTAAATTCTATAGTTTGTGTTAGTGTCGTGTAATTGTGAATTAAGGGTTGGTGATGTTGGAAATGATGACATAGTCTTTGAAATGTGTAAATGATCATAAATAAACATCAGGTCAAGTGAGAATTTGAAGAAAATCTTAACTTCTCTTTTATCTTTAGTTTCGACCAAATAAGGTATAGATCAGGGGAGGGAATCTTTCTTAGAAAAAATGTGATTTTGAATTGGTTAATGAAAGATTTTAATGATAAAGTGCTTTGATGCTGTGAATGGTATATATTTAATGGGTGTAGTGGTGTTGATGATGATTGAGAATGAAGGAAAAATTATGAAAAAAAAATTATTTTTCTTTTAATGATTAAGTGTATGAGTTTTTGGAAAATTGTATTGTTAATGATATCTTATTAAGGGTAATTTTATGCTCACTTTAAATTATGTATGGATGAAGTAAATTGTGGGAGAATAAAATTAACATGATAAAATAATGAAATGGATTTGGAAATTAAATGTGTTTTATATGTTGAATTAGATTGAAGATTATCTTTTATGTGTGCCCTAAATTAGGCACACAAGAATTATTGATAGAATAATAATGTAATAAAAAAATTCTCTTGAATCCAGGAGAAGTTGCTGGAGTAAGAGCTCAAACTGGAGGAGTCAAACCGTCACGAGTAGGAAGTAGGTGTTTGTCATCCTATTTGAATTTAAAAGCTTTTAATTTTTGTCATTACAAATATGTTGATTTATCTGATGTGTATTGATTGTAGAAATTGATAAATTACAAAAGAAATAATGTTATGAATTCATGATGTTATTAGCATCTATGAGGGGATAGCCAAAATATTGCTAACCAAATAGGTTTGCCGGATTTAATTGGATTATATGAGAAAATGATCAGAATATTGATAACCAAATGGGTTTGCCAGATTCAATTGGCATTTGTGAGAGGAGGGCTAGAATGTTGGCAACTAAATGGGTTTGCTGAATTTAAAATCGGTGTTCATAAAGGGATGGGTGAAATGTTGGCAACAAAATAGGTTGCCGAATTTCAGTGGCATCAATGAGAGGAAGTCCAAATTATAGATTTAAAAGAAATGGGTTAAAGGTGAAAATGTTAGTTAGCAAATTTATTAGGTTATAAATAAATATAAGATTTTTTTATTTAATTAGAGGTGTGATTACAAGTTCTTTATAAGCAAGGCTAGAGAACTAAATATTAGTGAAATAATTTTATGGCTTGTAAATATAATAATGTAATTAATTATATAATTAGACCTTTTGAGAGATATATGTATCCTTATATGATGTGTAATAACACACACACACACATTAGTAGTGTATGAGTGTGTGTGGTGTAGGAGTATGATAGTGTAAATCTCTAAAATAGAATGGTATCACAAGTTTAATGTTGTGCATAATATGTTAAATTAATATGAATTAATGGGAACTAAAAAATATATATGTATGTAATGTGTGTTTATCTTTATATGTTATCTATTCTTTTATTTTAGCATTGTAATGTAAAGTAAGTGTCCAATAATAAGACATACCTAAATATTGTTGAAATATTAAGAAAAGAAATTGAGATGATATGTGATCTAGAATAGTTGGATCAAGATTGTAACTGGTGATTAATTGAGAAGTTGGAGTAATGTTAATAACTTGATATGTCTAAAAACAAGAGAGATGCCACTGAATTTTTGATAAAAACATATGAGAAATAGAATGAAGTTTAAAACAAATCCATGATTTATCAATAGATTTGGGAATGATTATAATTTATGTAGTAGTTAGAGTTTAAGAATGTTATAGGACATATAATTATATCCAACTAAACTTTTTATATTTTACAAATTGAAAACCCGTACCATTCACTTTTAATTTGACTCAAGCGAGTTGGATACATAAGGTTAGGCTAAGTTTTTTTATGGATATTACAAATATCCACGGGTCAGGCTTATATTACTAATTCTTATGGTTGGGCTTAATTAGAATTAAGACTCGAGCTTAATAAATTAGCCCAAAACCTATTATAAGTTCTAATACGCAATTTAAGCTTAATATATTAACTAAATGAATTGACTAAAATGAAAGAATCAATTGTAGAAAAATAGCATAACATATAACAACAAATTAAGTTTTGAACAAAAAAAACTTGGTCACAATAAAACATAATAAGTTCTGAAAATAAACTTGAATTGGGTTGTATGGGGTATATAATTTGGGTTTGGTTGACCAAGTCTAAAAAATCCTAACCTGGGATATCTATTAACCTGTGATATCTATTTTTTAAGTTTTTTTAACGTACTATCATTTATAACATTCATATTATCTGACTTCGACGAGTTAAGTTAAGTCAAATAATACTAATGTTACATATGAGATTATTTTTTTAACACCCTACTATTTATTTTGTTTTGAATTTGTTTTATTGATCTGTTTTTTAGATTTTATTTCTTAAAATTTGATTTCATTTAATTTTTATATCAAACATGGTCCTAATGCTTTTGATTTCTATTTATTTTATTTTTTATCCTTTTTATTTTTTTTTTAATTTCATCCATTGGTATTTTGTTAATTAAGGATTTGGCTTCAAGTTTTTTTAGATTTTCTTTTTATGGGGTTAATCCCGACCTTATCACTTGAGTTACAAGTTTTGAAAATTAGCCTAAGTTAACTTCAATATTTTTTTAGGTTATTTTTTTTAAAATTAATTTTTTTTTCAATTTTATCCTTCAATATTGAGTTGATTGGGGATAGGGCTTCGTGAATTTCCTTACTTTCCTTTCTATAGGGTTATCTTGATCTCATGTTCTGGATCACGGGCTTAGCCGATTAATCTGGGTTGACTCGGGTCTTTTTTTATTGTTTTTTTTCATTTTATTTTATTCAGTTTTCCCTTTAAATTGGGTTATCGGAAATTTAAGCTTTATTGTTTCACTCAATTTTCTTTCTACAAGGTTATCATAGTCTCATAACCATGTCATGTATTTGAAAAGTTGGCTCGAGTTGGTTTTTTATCCTTTTTAATTTGATTTTTTTTAATTTCTTCCTTCAACATTTGATTTGTTGGAAATTGAGTTTTGATTTTTTTTCATTTTGCTTTCTATGAGGTTATAACGTCCTCATTTAATTTTTGCTTATTTATAAAATATTGAAAGCATATCTTTTCATAATATTAGCAAACGCTCATATTATTGTTATTATCGTTATCTGTTTTTTTAATTATATTATTATATTAAACATGTTTATTAAACCAAGTCAAGTCAATGACTCGAGTCTTATTATTTTTTTCATTTACTTCTTTAAAAACATTAGTATTGCTTTAATATGTTTTTTTTTATGTTGGGAAAAACTCAGCCCACCAATCTAATGTAACTCAAATGGTGAAAAAGTAGTGTTTTATGTTCTTTAGTACATGGGTTATAAAAGGGAATAGTTATATGAAAACTTATTAAAGTATGTAGTCCATGAGCCCACTACTTCAAAGTTCTTGTCTTTGTCACTTTTGAATAGTTCAATGGGGGTGAGATGGGGTGTGTATAAGTTTACAATGTATCATATGTACCTCTATGGAGGAGGCTTGCTAGTGATGATTTTTTTAGAAGTTTGTTGATGAAATAAGGATTGTTCATTTCTTTCCAACATGATGCGACTGAAACATTCAAGTTATTTGACTGGTTGTCTACTTAGAATATCGGTTGTTGTCTCTGCTGGGAACAACATATCCTTCGACGATATCGTTGGTTTTTTTAGAAGAATCAAATGGCAAACCTCTAGTCTTTTATAAATTAGGAAATTAGAAAAGTAATGACTAGCGAGTTTTAAATCCATGGTTATGAAACATGTTAGGTGCAACGAGTCAATCTAGTAACCGAGGCTTGGATTAGGTTTTATTTCAAATTAATTTGAACTTTAATTGAGTCAAATCTAACTAACCTGATTTACATCTAATCGAGTCAATTTCAAAAATTTTTAATTTGTCTAAAGTGATATTATTATGAAAAAAGTCGAAATAATATATTTAGTTAACCCAGTGAATATACAATCTGAACCTTAGATCCGGTGAGAACTATACCAGGATATGACAACTATGATTAAAAAAATTATGAAAGTAAAAGTTTCTTTAGAAATGAAAGACAAATCTTTATTTCTTTAATTTCTTTTTTTCTTTTTGACATGGTCTATGTTAAATTTGGTTTATTCAATGAATTGTTGGGTCAATTACAAATTGGTCCTTATACAAAAGTCTTCTATTCATTATATTTTATAAGAAAAATAGCTTAGTCCTTTTAATATCACTCTCGGTCATATAATGAAGTGCTTGAAACGTAATAACTCAATTATAAATGTAATGATCCATTACAACCAAACATAGGAAGGTAACGAAATATTAAATTAAATGATTCATTATGTCCAATTAAAAATACCTGTGCTCTCTACTTTTTGTTGTTTATGAAGTAATTCAAAAGTGAATGAGCAGGCAAGAAGCATTAAAAATATAGAGAAATGCCAAGTCATTGTTCTTTGGCTTCCTCGAGTTGTTTAGCTTCCTCTTGTGGCATGGACCTGAAACATAACCCAATCATTAAAAGTTAAGGCCAATATCAATCACAACAGATTGGGTAGAGAAAGAGTTGGACAACATTAGTTATAATATGAGTAAGAAATTCCAATCCACAAATAGGTTAATATGTTTGTTATTTTTGGAACTTCAACTTTCTTAACAACATCATTTTACTAACAGGATCAATGAGCAAATAGTGAATCATCATTCCAATAAATACAAATTTACTTGAGGTTCTTATTTTTTCCAACATATTTATGGATAAAAATTTTTTTTCTCAGTCATATCAAATCAATTCTCCTTTTTTTTAGCCAAATGAGTACCGGTTTCTTAACTATGAAATACAGAGATGTCCTCATTAATTGCCTTTATAAAACTGCCTTTAATTTGTTGAAGTGTAAGTTAATGATTATGTCAAGAACTAATTATGAATAAACCAAACCTAAAAACACAGGATAATTGTTGCCTACCGATGAGCCTTTATCCAACGTGAGAGCTGATAAAGCTGCAGTGTCTCATTTGTGATATGACATGCAAGAAGGTGCAAGTTGCGTGGTTGTACCATCCATGAAAACCTCATAAACATTGCTGAATAAACACACATAGCTACACCAACAATCACAAATTCCATCTATATATAAGCTTAAGCTTAATTGCTACAAATAAATGTTATAGGCAAACACGTAAAAAGAGCTAGTTCTTTTAGTATTTATTTCAAACATGTAAAAAAAAAAACCTGTAACCATGTTGCCTGATATCAATTCTGGGGGTTTCTTTGTATCTACAAACGCCTGTCAAAAATGAACTAGTTAGATCGGAAATCATTGTATATATACATATTAGTAGTAAAAAAGCTTAATGAGCACAAACGAAAACAAAGAGATATTATGAGTATTTTTTACTATATATTTTTTTGCTTTAAAAACATCCAAATCCATAAATGGAGTGTTAGTCCAATCAAATGTGGGTCTGACATCCTACCATATCCAACATACTTGGGTTCAACCATGAACCGAGCTCAAGTTATTATGGGTCTAGCAAGACGCTAAACCCATTTCCTCTAAGTTTGACCACACAACAGACCTAGTTGGACTTAGAGATCCATATTAGGACCACAGAGTTTTGTCTTCAGGTTATTTACATGAACTATTCATGTCAAATGTAATCATGTCTCTATATCTATAGATGTATAAAAGGTCTCTTAAGCGGCTTACCATATTTTTCATCTCATTAATGATGTGTAAAATATTTGTCCCTCATTAATACATCGATATGTAAGGAATATTTATTTTTCATTGATGTCATCAAAAGAAAAGGACTTTCCAGTTTTTTCTTTTCCTAAAGATGACAATATTCAGAGGTGATAAGTACCCCCAAACCACCCAGATAAAGGTTCACCTTTTCTATTCTAAAAGCTTATATATTTTAGAGCATTAATCATAAAATACCAAAAACAAATATCATTGTTCTTGGAATCAAAAGCTCTTTCTTTCATTTATTTTCATATCCATTTAAAGACTTTATCATTGAAGGGTCTTTAAGCCCCCTAACAAGGATTGTTTTTGTAGATATCAGCACTAGTATCATCAATTTTTGCACTTCCTGGGCTAAGAAGAAGGAAATAAGTATATGAACATTTGATTAACCACTATCCAAACAACAAAGAACATATTGGATTTTTGAGACATCATCATTGACATCGTCTATGAGAACCTTTCAAAAAACCATTAATTACTTTAAAAGTTTATTAAAATCCTTACTCATCATCATAATAGTAAATAATCAAGACACTTCGGGGATAAAACGTGTAACTGATGTCCTTGCCGCGTTAGATACTCCTACACAACTAACCATTCAACAACCTATTGATCAAGTGTAACTCCTCACCCAAGTAGTGTTGGTAAATCAACAAGCACAAGAAAATACATCATAACATGTTTCGATGCCACCTCAACAAGATGTTATATCCTCCCTACCACTTTCATAACAACACGCAACACCTAGTGTCTGTAGATGGTTACATTACCCAAAGGAATGTGGGCAGAATGAGTCTATGAGAGGTTTTCAACCTTAAAGATCATCCAACCATTCTAAAGAACATGCACGCCCTCACAACACTTGAACACATAGCAAATACTAAAGTCATCCATCTTACCATTGTGGAAATAAGGCAACCTTTAAATCTTGTCATTCCATAATAAAAACCTCGAGTTCCCTAAAACCCTATAGGTGTAGAAGTGAAAAATAGCCCAAATAGGAATACATACAAAAGGATTCCTTCACCCCTCATCAGATTCGGGATTATCCTCTATCTAGATAAATGTTATATACTTGTATACCTAAGAACTATATTTCTACTAAAATGACTTTAGACAACTATGATGGTCATGTAAGCCTAAGAAAGCATGTTCAGAATGCGAGGAGCAACCTTGAAATGGTCATCTATGATGGTTATGCCATGTGCAAGATTCTTCTAACAACCTTTAATGAATAAGTGCATACAAGATAAAATAACTTGAAGTCAGGTTCCATTACAAGCTTCAATTACCTTTATACCAAGTTGGTAGCATGATTCAACACAAGTATCTTGCCAAGAAAGAGTTTCACAAAACTCTTTGGGATCAATCAGGTAGATAATGAGTCCATACGAGCATACCTAAAAAGGTTTAATAAGAAAATGCTCAAGGTTAAGGAATTGATTAAGCTTATGGCTTTTGAAGCCTTAATGGGTGGAGTAAAGGGGAGAGCTTTGTGGAAGGAATTGTATGCTTTACTGAACATGAGCTTTTTGAAAGTAAAGCAATCCATGAAGAACCACATTCGGGTAGAGAAGGCAAGTATGCTGTGTCATGGTCCTCCCCATTTCTCTAGGGCAAAGCTACTAAAAAGTCTTATAAATAAGATCGTTCTTCTAGAAAAGATAATAACCCTAGAAAGAGTCCGAAGACGCCAATTAGAAAACACTTGGGCTACCTTAAAATGCATATCACTTTATTGAACACTACCTTTATAGAGGTCCTTATTGTCATCTAGGGTAAGGAGTTTGTTCGCTACCTTTCACCCATAAAATCTCTACCTAATACTTATACATCTAAGAAATATTGTTTGTTTCAAAAGGATAAGGGACACGACACAGATAATTGTTATATTTTAAAGAAGAAAGTAGAAAGGTTGATAGCTAAAGACTATTTCTGCCAATTTTTTAAGAAGGACTCTCATCTTGAGTAAATAAAGGAAGAAATCGGTCATCTTGGGTAGCACCTCTACAAGAGGTGATTCCAACACAGGGAAAAGAAAGTATGGAAAACAGGTCTTTACAACTGCTCATCTCAAGAACTAATGTCACAAGCCTATTTTCTTTACCCTAAAATATGAAAAAGGAATAACTTTCCCACATGAAGATGCCCTGGTCATCTTTATAAGCCTTTCCAATCATCGAGTACACCGAGTGTTGGTAGATGATGGAAGTGCAGTTAACATCCTCTCATAAAAAGTAATGGAATAGGTGAGAATTTCCCCCTCAAAACTAATCCTAGTGAAAACTTCCTTTATTGGGATAGAAGGCTCAGATGTACCAATAAAAGGCGTCTTGGAGATATTAGTCACCATTAGCACTTCCTTTAAGTGTGTCTTCCTCCAATAAACTTTCATGGTTATTGACATGTCTTTGGTTTACGACACCATTTTAGGTAGGCTTTTCATGCATCAGATTAATGTAATTATTAGCACCAGGTACTTGACACTAAAATTCCTAACTAAAAAAGAAGTGGCCATGGTGCGAAGGAATCAAGTAACCTTGAGGCAATGCATCTTTACATGTCTAAAGGAAAAAAAAAAAAAAGCCCTAGTATTGGACCAACAAAGGTCATTGAAAGAAAGAGTGGAGGTTAGAACTAAGGTTACTGAAGAATCAAAGTATGTCCTTTTAAGAGAAAATGAGTAGCCACCATAAAAATGGATTCCACCCTAACACCAACACAATATCAATCACTAATAGAGCTCTTTCATATCCAAAGGTCTAATTTTACAATAGATACTTCTAACATGCCAAGAATCAATCCTGAAATTATAACTTATCAATTGAAAATAGACCCAACTATCCATCTAGTCTGTCCAAAGAAGAAGAATTTTAGGGGTGAAAGATAGAAAACAATAAAATATGAAAGGTGGATAAACTCTTGGCTATTTTTTTTAATTAGGGAAGTGATGTACCCTGTTTGGTTAGTGAATATTGTGATGGTTAGGAATAGCAATGGTAAGTAACGAATGTGTGTGGACTTCACATATTTAAACAAAACTTGTCCAAAAGATAGTTATTATCTATCTAAGTTTGATCGTTTGGTTGACTCCATCATAGGTTTTGAGTACTTGAGCTTTTTGAATGTCAATTATAGATATCATCAGATCCTCATGCACCTAGATGACGATGATGAAAAATAGCTTTCATAATTAATGAGGGAATATTTTATTATAGAGTCATGCCTTTTGGGTTTAAGAATGATAGAGCTACTTACTAATAATTGGTGAATAAAATATTCAAGAATTAGCCTGAGAGGATTATGGAGGAATATGTTAACAACATGCTAGTAAAGAGCATGACCTTTGAGCAACACCTCTTGGACCTATAAAAAATCTTTTATGTGTTGAACCACCACTAGATGAAAACTCAACGCTTCTAAGTGTGTCTTTATCATAAAAAAGAAGAAGAAGAAGGTAAGTTTATGGGTTTCCTAGTAAGCAATAAGAGAATTGAGCGTAACCTAGAAAAGGTTCAAGTTATATTAAGCATTACTCATTTTCAGTTAGTGAAGGAAGTTCAGTGTCTTATAGAGATATTGATTGCTCTCAATTGGTTCATAGCTCGTTGGGAGAAGCACACCCTACCATTTTTCAAGGCCTTGAAAAACATAACCAACTTTGAGTGGACTTTAGATTGCCAAAAGGCTTTTAAGGAGCTAAAAATTCATATTTCATCTCTTAAGATCTTGTCTTAATCAAAAGAGAATGAAAACCTTTTTCTTTATCTAGGGGTGGTAGATTCAGCTGTAAACTCTATTATGGTAAAAGAGGACGGAGGAATACAATGTCCATTTTATTACTTTAGCCGCACTCTTCATGATGTTGAAACAATATATCTGGAAAGTGGATAAAGTAGCCCTTGCTTTGGTAAACGCCTCTAGAAAGTTGAAACCATACTTCTAAACTCATTAAGTCATTTCTTTAACATATCAACCTTTGCAATATATCCTCTATAAGCCAGAGATGTCTGAGCATCTAGTTAAAGAGGCTATTAAATTAGGAGTTTGACCTTCAATACATACCCCGACCAACTATAAATGGTCAGGCCTTGAAAAACTTTATTATTTGAAAGGTCCCATATAGATATTTGAATCTTCACCTTTAACCACAACTTCTTTTGTTGAACTAGAGGCCCCGGTAGAATAACATCTAATGATACCTTCTTGGAAAATATATGTTAATAGCTTTTCCAATATCAATGAGAGTGAAGTTGGAATAGTGTTTATCAATCCTAAAAAATAAGTAATTGAATATAGAGTTTGTTTTGAGTTCCTAGCTATGAATAATATATTATAGTATGAAGTTCTTCTAGCAAAATCATTCCTTGCAGAAGCCTTGAATGCATTCATACTTTGAGTTCACGATGACTCATAATTGGCGGTTGGTCAATGCCAAGAGATGTATGATGTTAGATAGCCAACCATGCAATAATATCTTAAGAATGGTCAACCCTATATGAAAGTTGGAGATAAAAGTAAGTCAATCAACTGTATTCCAAGGGAAGACAATTATCAGGTAGACCTCATATCTAAGTTAGCAAGTTCAAAACCTGTTGACTTCCCTACAAATGTCTGGGTTGAAGTTCTAGAGAAACCAAATGTGGGTGAAGAAGAGTTAGTGGCTTTTCCCATTAACATTAAGAAAGATTACAGGACCCCAATTATGCATTATTTTCTTATTGATGAGTTACCCTCAAACAAAAACAAAGTCATGCATCTGACTAAGCGAGGAGTGAGGTATTGCATAATTGACAACATCTTGTACCAAAGATATGTCTCAACTCCACTCCTAAAATGTTTATCCCCGTAATAAAAAGCACGTATGTTTTGAAAAAGATACATGATGGTATATGAGGTCTACACATAGGCTCTAGAGACCTTACTGCTTAAGTCACACGAGCAGGTTTTTATTGGCTAACTATACTCCACAATACCATAGATTTAGTGAATTATTGTTAAAGGTTTGCCTCAGTCTCCTGTCAACTATTTACAAAAATGACCATCATAACCTCCACCTCCCCATGGCCTTTTGTATAATGGGGGAAGGAAGGCCACAAAAAAAAATATTTTGTCCTAGTAGTTATTGATTATTTTATTAAATGAGTTGAATTAAAAGCCTTAGTATAGATAACCACCAACAAAGTACTTTCATTCTTATCATATGCTGCTTTGGGCTCCCCAAAATCTTGATTACAAATAATGAAACACGGTTTGAAAACCACAAAATGAGAAATCATTATCAAATACTTCATATTGATCTTCGTTTCTTCTTTATATCATATCCTTATATCAATGGTTAAGCTGAATTAACTAATAAAATCTTGCTTAATGGACTTAAGAAAAAAGATAAAAGAAGCTGAATTAGAATAGGTAGAGCTTATGAATAAAATCTTATAGGCTACAAAATAACTCAGAAGATGTCCACTAATGATACTCTTTTTGTCCTCACATATAGGACTGAAGTCATGATCCCCACTGAGATTGGATGTCCAAGCCATCGGGTGGCTCACTATACCTTAAAAGGCAATGAACAAGGTTTTAGGACCAATCTTGACTTCTTAGAATAATATCGCATGATTGTTGCAGTTAGAAATAAAGCTTACAATCTCAACACTACCTGGTATCACAATGCTAAAATCAAGAATAGAAGATTCAAGTATATAAGAAATAGAGAAAGTAGAGGCAAGTTAGCCCCAAAATAGGAAGGTCCTTTCAGAGTCATAAGAATAATTAAGGTGAATACTTATCATTTACAAGATATGAAAGAAAAGAATCTCCCTTACGCCCGACATTCAGGCCACTTAAAATTGTATCATTGTGAATAAAAATATAGATTTTCATCCATGAATGTCTCATCTTTTTTTCCTATATTTCTCAAAAGGGATTGGTATGTGGTCTCTCTAATGGCAGTAATCCCTATAACCTCCAGTGTTGTCCCCACCTAAAGATATAAGTCCACATCATGGCTAGTCAGACTAGAAGACTCATGAGTGTACCTACCACTAAGAATTCCTCTCTATCCTAGGCAGTGACAACATTACATAACCAAAGCCAGACAACTTTATCACCAACCTCACCGATATAATATGGTTGTTGAACCCAAAAAGTTTGTAATTGGAAATATCTCATGAGCATGGACACTGGATATGTTTCAAGTATGGGTATATGACCCTTACAAAACTAAAACTCATTTGTAATTTCCTTTCAAAAATATTTTCTAAGTATAGGCATTAGGCTTATACAACTTATTTTCTAAGTCTAAGCGTTTGATTTATACAAAATATTTCTAAGAATAGGTGTTGGACTCATACAAAAAATTTTCTAAATATGGACATTGGATCCATACATAATATTTTCTAAGTATGGGTATTGGACCCATGCTAGTTACTTAAAAAGGCCTACCAAAAGACTTAGAAAATATAATAATTTAAAAGACTTGAAAAATATAGTAATTCAAAACAAATAACAAATATCTAAAGGCCTCATGGCCAAATTCAAGGTTTGAGAACCAAGATATTTTTTACAAATTAAACAAACAAAGGAAAATTACATATCCATCCCAGACTACACCTTTTCTTTTGTTGAGGGGGCCCTGGTAGGGAAGACGTCCTTTAAGTCAGGAGCATGACCATTAAGGAAGGACTCACTGAAGTCCACTTGTATTTCTTTTATAAGGTTAAAGAAATACAAGTTAGATGTGAGTAATAAGAGTTTATTTCAGATTACCTCTGTTAGATAGACAGACTCTCCAAACTCAGTATAGAACTTCTCATAAGAGTCCAGCTTTCTCCTTAGCCATTGTTAACTCCCTTTCAAAGCCTTCTTAGACTCTTTGAGCTCCCTTTCAAGGCCTTCTTAGACTCTTTAAGCTCAACCACCTCCTTCTTCAAAGAATTTATTCAGTTATACACCTCTCTAAGTTTCTCCTAAGTGAACTATAGAATGAAGGTTTGTGCTTTGAGCTCCCTTTGCAGTTGAGCATAAATAGGCTTCAGGGCTTTCATCTTAGCATCTTGGGTGACTTTCTCATCCGTCAGACTTTGCACCCTTGTCTTGTTGGTATGATATTATTCTATTGTTTTTTTCATTTTCCTCATTTCCTTAGCCTATTAAATTTTCAAGTAGACACACATCATGAAGGTTTAAACAATAAAAAAAAGATTAAATAAGTTCACATCTTTAAAACTACTTAATGCATTAAAATAATGAAAAAACTTAAGGATTTCTTATACTTGGAAATTCATGTGCCGAGTGATGGCCAGATGGCACTGGTAGCTGGAGTCAATCAATGTGCCCATTTTAAAAGGAAATGTGAAGAGATTGTCTAAGGTGTCCATCACTTTCAATCCTTTAGGCCTAAAAGTGGACCTTCCCTTTAGAATGGTCTCTATTATTCCCATCTTTTCCTCACTTGGTATGGGGAAGCAAATAGGGGTACGACCTAAGTTGAGCCTGGAAAAGAAATCCCCAACCACGGTGGATTGAGGTGCCTAGCTGGAGGACCTAGAAAGCATGCTGATAGAGCTCGTTGGAGCATGAGCACTGGTTGGTAGAGGGATCACCTCTACGTTAGAATATGAGTTAACCGTGACCTTTATTCTTTTCCATTATGAAATAGCCTCCAGGATAACTAAAGTTGGGGTTGGCATCCTAGGACCCCCCCTCCCGATATGGGAGAACGACTTCCCGCTACCATTTTTTGATGCACCTCCTTAGAGAAGGGATAATTGTTAGGATCTCTTCAATATGGACAACTAATGAGGTCTCCTTAAAGTCCATGAGAACTGCTTCTCTAAACCTCCATGTATCAAAAGCAAGTTGTCTTAAGAGGAGAAAGCACGACTGAGTAAAGGTATGGTCATTTTATAGAGTATGGACAACGTGGACTCGCTAGCTTCAAATCGAGTTTCCCTTGGCAAGGATCTTGCATGAGGAAAAATTCAGAAGATGAATAACACAAGAAAAAAAATAACACATGATATTAAAATTACTAGAAGCGCCATAAAACCTTTATGCCATGCAAATAACCTTGTACTCAGTGTGGAGATCACATAATATATTTCATATCCTCTTTTCCTCCTCATAGAGAAAGGTTTATCATTGACCCTAGTAAAGGATGCTCTCTAGAAATAGGTATAATTCTATATGGCATTGTACCCATCCTGAGGTCTAGTTGTGCCTTTATGCTTCACTATCACTCATCTTTCTCTCCATTTCTTTGACCGAGAGGGCTTCCCATTGAAAGTGTCTTTAATAGGCCCTCTTGGCCTATAAAGAAATTAGAGAACTAAAAGATAGAAGATCCTTATTCATCACCACTGATCAAGGTGTAACAATACCTAGACACCTCGATCATAGGTTCCTCCCCTAAGCCCTTATCAACTTGTCAAAAGCAGACAAGTTAGTCCACCCATTGGGATAGAGCTAAGCAAGGCTTATGTTGTAGTAATAGAGAATATCCTTTACAAATAGGCTTACTGGTGACCTAGATAACATGGTCACTAGCTTTCGATATCAAAACCATGTAACTCCCTAGCTATTTAGAACTGGCCAGAGACACTTGGTCAAAAGACACAATGTTTTTAGCCTTATATGAAGGTGTCCTTGACAACCTTTCTTGTCCACTAAGTTTTGAAACCTCTTGAAGACTTTTATTTCTCCCCCTTCTAGTCGAAAAAGGCTTAGCAACGTTGATTTTAGATCTTGGGCCAATTCTAATGGTCGTAGATCCTTGGTGAACACCACTAATTTCAGGTCTAAAACTAAAATCTCCTTTAAGAGACATGATTTTTTTGCCTTTTTTATACGCCACTCTTAAAAAAAATTGAAAAAACAAGAAAGAAAGAGAAGATGAGTTATTATTTTCAACTCAATATTCTTGTGCTTTGTAAAAGTCCAAATCTATAAATAAGATGTTAGCACAATCGAATATGGGCCTGACATCCTGTCACACCCAATATACTTGGGTTCAGCCATAAGCTGGGCCCAAGTCATCGTGAGCCTAGTAAGATGTCAAACGTAATATACTCGGGTTCGACTAGAAGCTAAGCCCAATGTACTCGAGTTTAACCATAAGCTGAGCCCAAGTCACCGTGGGTCTGACAGGACGCCGGATCCATTTTCTTTAGGTTTGGCTACACTCTAGACCTAGTTGGACTTAGAGATCTATGTTAGGACCATATGGTTTTATCTTCAGGTTATATGTATGAACTATTTATATCAAAGGTAATAATGTCCTTACATTTATAGATATATAAAAAGTCTCTCAAAAGGCCTATCATTTTCATCTCATTAATGATGTATAAGAGATATTTATCCTTCATTAATGTCATATAAAACAAAAGACTTTCCAGTCTTTCATTTTTCTAAAGACGACAAGGTCCAGAGATTATAAATATCACCTAGACCACTCAGGTAAAACTTATATATCTCATAACATTAATTACAAAATATCAAGAACAAACACTCTTGTTCTTAAAATTAAAGGCTTTTTTTATTTATTATAATCTCCATTAAAAATTACTGATTTTATCATTGGAGAGTTTTTAAATCCCACTGACAATGATTTTTTTTTGCAAGTACCAAGACTAATATCATTAATTTTTGCACTTTTTAGGCTAAGAAAAACCGAAATAAATACATGAATATTTGTTTAATCACTATTCAAACATCAAAAAACTTGTTCTTTAAACATGTTGAATTTTTTGGATATCATCAAGATATATGTCGACTTAGGTGAAGCAATAAATAAGTAGCACTAGAATTGAAATTCAAGAAATAGAACCGTAGATCGGAGGAGCATACCGCAATAGGAAGGCTCCAGTTGAAAACAGGACCCCAAAAATGAGTTGTTCTGGGACCGATAGGACTATTCCAAAAAGTCCGGAGGAATTTCATTTTACAAGCTGATCGATGGCAACTTGGAATCCTGCATATGTAAAGAGAAGAATGAGAATCAGCCGGACTTGTCCAATCACACTCACATAAAGAGAGAGATCCAAAATCATTTTAGAATTTCTTACCAAGAGAATGGGAATGATTAGACTTCGGATGGATTATGAAGTCTCGGAATGAAATAGTGCAGACGTTCGGAATCTCCCAAGGGATCTCTGCCAAGTGCGAATTACCAGAACGTCAAGCAGGACAGACAAAGAGAATAGATCATCCAACCCAGTAGAATATTAATCTGTTCGTGTTTTTCAATGGGTGAAAATGATGTCCCGACTCCCGACAACTGAACAAGCTTGCTATTGGCACGTTAATTGAATCGAACGTGGCAAGATCATATAGTATTATGTTTGTGGTCATCATTTTTCAATCAAGATTGTGATGTTTGAGTTTATCATATAGTTAACAACTTGCCATTATCTCTCTCTCTCTCTCTCTCTCTCTCTCTCTCTCACACACACACACACACACACTTTGTTTAATACTTTAGAGGGGGAAAAATCCCACTTTTCAATTAAAAACATGCATTAAATTAATCTGCCAGCAATTCATATACTATACTTGAAAAGAAAAGGGTACGTATTTTACAAACTGAATTTTTACAAGATAAAGGCTCCACATTTTCTACAGATATATATAGCAATAGCATGACGTGGCGACAAGCTATTTAAAAAAGATAAAGTTCTTATGCTGGTTTGTGTTTGTTTTATAATTTGTTTTTTTAATTTTTTTTTATTTAAAAAGATAAAAATTGATTTTTGTTATTAATTTTTGGATAGTTTTGATGTATTAATATTAAAAATAAAAATATATATTATTTTAATATATTTTTAAATAAAAATTATTTTAAAAAAACACCCCGCAATATATATATATATATATCATCAATTGGTATTATTAAACTAACAGGAGTCATGTGCACATGAGATTCTTTGACAGTAATCAACTTGGTTCTATCACTATATTATTTTTAACATTGTGTTTTCTTTCAAGTTTATTTTTTTATTTTTAGTTTAATGTGGATATCCAAACCAGCTTGCGTGTATCTTTACTATTCCTATATGCTCTCAAATTAATGACTATATAAATCTCCAGTAACTATCATATAAACAATCATAAGATTTAAATCTAAAACCATAAAAAATACAAATTTTTTAGTCCCAATTTCTTTTAACTAGTTTTTCAGAAAGTAGAGAAGGGGACAGACGTTGTGTCAAGGCCAGGAGTTGGATACTAGCTAGCATTCAAGGAAGATGACAGCATTTCCACGTGTCAAAGGAGCAGAAAATGACAAAAAAAAACTTCTTCCATACTAAGGGTATGGAAAGACAAATAGTGCAAGGGTTAAATTAAAGATAAAGACTTCATTAACAAAAAATCGATAATAAGCAAACCATCTCTTGTATAAACAAGAAGACGAAGAAGAAGAAGCAGCAGCTTACCTTTTAATCATATACATAACAGCTTTCTTCCATCTTGGAATGAGGATTTAAATTATATTTGAGCATATTGCGTGTTATTATAAATTGTACTGTTGGTATCTTTTTTTTAATTGTTGT
>Ga0325411_1001372_pt1 | contig 27077 bp, 20 predicted proteins | sample PopdelMetagenome_13_FD_206181 | JGI IMG/M metagenome (GOLD analysis project Ga0325411, IMG submission 206181) | Populus deltoides microbial communities from Bellville, Georgia, United States - Xylem-PdIQD-R4 | ecosystem: Host-associated > Plants > Phyllosphere > Stem > Wood/Secondary xylem...
TGGAACGAGCATGAGACCGGGGTGATCTGATTGATGAACAAAGTATGGATGTGATGAATCCATATTGAGATTTTTGGAATTGTTGTTTTTGGTTTCTGGGAGTATTTGGTTGGACAAGGTTATTAAAGGCGGCTGAGATGTAGAAAGCGACAAATACCTAGATACTGCTCTGATACCATCATAAAAATAAGTGACTGAATGGTTTGTTGTATTTCATAGATCAAACAGTACAGTATATATAACCACAACTTGCTATCATTCCTACTATTAAGGCTTTGAAGCCGTAATCCAAAATTAGCGGGATATGATCTCTACTAATTTTGGGCAAGTAAAGATATTATTAATATTTACATAGATATTTCTTAATACCATATTATTTTTTGTATTGATTGAGTCCCTCTATTCTTCATTTTATATTGTTTTATCGTCTTTCTATTATAAAGTTGTTAGTTTGTACATGTGCATTTTAATATCAAAATCTCATCATAAATATGTGGCACCAATAAAAAAAGCTCAATCAATATAAAAAAGAGTATTAAACTTCAATCAAAATAAATTCAAGAATATGAGGATCTAATAATAGACAAAAAAAAAAATGAAAAATGTAAAAAGAAAATGAAAAATTGTGTTTGCCTTCTTCTAAAGTAATTAATCGTAGATTATGAGCTCTTATAATAAGTTTATTTTTTGTGAAATAAATAATTAATTGAATGTTTAGACTTTTATCAAATTCAAACATATATTGAACATATTTATCAAGTATAATTATAAATTTAAATATAAATCATATACAAGGATTTAATTTAATTTAATTTATAATATATTGAATATGAAAAAATTTAAAGATCATATTAAAAAAAATTACATAACTCATCTTCAATAATATGTAAAAAAATAAATATTTGAGTGATGGTAAAAAAACCTATGCCTATAAGAGTTATATTTAATATTTTTAATAAAAATATAGAAATTCAAACAATTTTTTTTTCCTTATACGCCACCTAGTTCTCTCCTTCCATAAACCCTAGCAAACCTCACCTACTCAACTCGAAACAGCTCCTCTGTTTTTCTCTTCCCTGCAACTCCCACCGCCACCACCACCACCACCACCACCAAAATGGAAGGCATCGAATTTGATGCCCCGTCACTCTCCTTCCCCGAGAATGATTTCTGCGACTCAATTCTCTCACGCTACTCCACCTCCACCCAAGACGACCACCACCACCTCTGCGCCATAATCGGCACCATGTCACAAGAACTCAAAGACCAAAACCTCCCTTGCACACCTATCGCTTACTTCGGGGCCGCATGCTCCTCCCTAGACCGCCTCTCCTCCTCCTACTCTGATCCTTCCCCTTACGTGATCGATTCTCTTATTACCATCCTCTCTCTAGCTCTTCCTCGAATTTCAATTCCAATATTGAAGAAAAAAAGAGAATTGGTTTCCAATGTTGTTGTGCGGGTTTTGAAATTAAATTATTCTGTTACAGCTGGAGCTGTTGTTTCGGGATTGAAATGCGTGGCTCATTTGTTGAGTATCAGAGATAGTTTTAATTGGGATGATATTTCTCAATTATTCGGAGTCTTATTAAGTTTCATGACCGATTCTCGCATAAAGGTATATTTTTTATATCTTGTTAATTTGCTTTCCGATTCTTGATTCTGTAAGCTATAAGAAATCTTGATTGATTTTTTGAACAGGTGAGAAGGCAATCCCACTCTTGTATCCGTGACACCTTGCTAAATTTTCAAGGTACACCAGCATTAGCTCCGGCGAGTGAAGCAATCACCAATTCTTTCGAAAAGTTTCTTCTTCTTGCCGGTGGATCCAATGTTGCTTCTACTGATGGGCCTAAAGGAGCCCAACACGTTCTATATATTCTCGATGCCTTAAAAGAATGTCTTCCTCTTTTATCAATCAAGTGTGTGACTGCAATTCTTAAGTACTTCAAAACTCTCCTCGAGCTGCGGCAACCTGTTGTTACTAGGCGTGTGACTGATAGTCTGAAAGTAGTTTGCTTACACCCGGGTTTACAGGTTCCGGCTGAACCATTACTCGATTTGCTATGTTCACTAGCTCTTTATGCTTCTACAAATGAGACGTCTGCGGATAACATGACATTCACTGCCAGCTTGTTGGATGTTGGAATGAAAAAAGTTTATTCCTTAAATAGGCAAATTTGCGTTGTTAAGCTACCAATTGTATTCAGTACACTCAAAGGTTAGATGCTACTTTCCTAGAAGAATGGGCGCTCTTTCTGTTCGTTTCCAATTTGCGTACTTGGTTGTTTCTCACTTTCTGTCTTTTGGCAGATATTTTGGCGTCTGAACATGAAGAGGCCATCTTTGCGGCCACACAGGCATTGAAGAACTCATTAAATAGTTGTATTGATGAAAGCTTGATCAAGCAGGGAGTAGATCAGATTACAATCAACAAAAATGCCGAAACTAGAAAGTGTGGGCCTACAGTTATAGAAAAAGTGTGCGCAATCATTGAAAGCTTACTTGATTATCATTACAGTGCAGTCTGGGACATGGTATTTCAAGTGGTTTCGACCTTGTTTGATAAATTAGGTATTTTCATGTTTTTTCTCACGCCTTTTCTATTATGCCATTGGACTACTTCTTGCCATAAGAATTGGTGAAGTTGTGTGTCATTGCTAGTTCTTCCAGCAGCTTGATTGGGGGAACCTTTCAGTTTTTATAATCGGTCTTCTGTATTTTTGTGTTCAATGTTTCTTCTAGGAATACACAATAGTCAACATTTGTTATTTTCCAGGAAACTATTCTTCTTATTTTATGAGAGGAACCCTTAAGAACTTGGCAGATATGCAGAGATTACCTGATGAAGATTTTCCTTACCGGAAACAGGTAGTTATTTGCTTCTGCACAACCTTCATTATATGCTATTAATACACACTCATTATATTTCTGATATTCTTTAGCTTTTTTACTATAGCTCTTGTCAACTTTACTGGTCTTATAACATCAAAATAAATCTGTTAGGACTTGACATTCTTAAAATATGACTTTCCGTGTCATTTGGAAATTTATGCACTCTCAATGCAAGCTATCTTGCTTCACCATGTTGGAACTCCAAAGTTTCATAATGCAGCATGCCAATAGAATAGAGCATTTTTGGAGGCCTCAATATTCAAGAGCCTCCCCTGATTTGGGATGGCGCTAAAGTTTTGTCCTTAATATCTTGTGGCCATCGACTAAAAAATCTGCTTTGTCTAAACCTTTCAAGAACCAACAAGAGGTGGGGAGGGTGTTTTGGTCCACTACAAATAGTTCACTGGGCATATTTTCCATTGTCTAGTTCTTGTGGGCCTCCATAATGGCTTCAGCATTGTTGCGAAGTAGCATTGATTGCACAATGGTCCATACCTACAGTGATTGGTTTGCTAGGATTTTCTTTTTCTAGCCTGCACTTTCTAATTAAGTGCCTCGTGTAACAGGGTATAAATTTTTAATTTACTTGTAATTGAGCTCAAGGAAAACTTGACTCCATTTTCACAAATAAGTGAAAGCATTTTTTTTTTGTACTTGTTGATTGCTTCATCCATAATCTCAACCCTGCCCTTTTCTGATACGTGGATGTACTTGTTGATCTGCAGTTGCACGAATCCCTTGGATCTGCGCTTGGTGCAATGGGTCCTGAGACATTTTTAAACTTACTACCTCTTAAATTAGAGGTCGATGACCTATCTGAAGTTAATGTTTGGCTCTTTCCCATTCTGAAGCAGTATACTGTTGGTGCCCGTTTAAGCTTTTTTACAGAGTCAGTTCTGAGTATGGTTGGTCTGATAAAGAAAAAATCTCGACAGGTATAAAATTACTAGGTAATATGGTGTACTTTCCTGCTACGTAGCATTTTAGTAGTGACTTCTTACCTGTTGCAGCTGGAGCTAGATGGAAGGATCATCTCAGCGAGGAGTGCTGATGCTCTTGTATACTCTTTGTGGTCCTTATTACCTTCCTTTTGCAACTATCCTTTGGATACTGCAGAAAGTTTCCAGGATCTGGAGAAAGCTTTGTGTGGTGCACTTAGTGAAGAATGTGATATTCGTGGAATAGTTTGTTCTGCCCTGCAGGTCCTTATTCAACAGAATAAGAGAATAATAGAGGAGCAAGATGATCTAACTGTTACAGAAGTTGGTATAGCTGAACAGCATGCTATTGCCCGCTATACCCTGCAGGTTGCAACAGATAATTTGAGGGTGCTTAGGTCTTCTGCTCGTAACTTGTTGACTGTTTTGTCTGGGATCCTCCTGGAATCTCCAAAAGATGACGGTGGTCTTCTGCAGGTACTTTTGCTATCTCAACCAGTGAATAAGAGATGCCATTTTATTTTTCATTGAGTCACATTAGAATTGTTGATTTCTTCTGGGTATGTTTCATGATTTTATTTTATATATCAATTTTGCCAACATAGTCTAACTGTCAAAAATCATTTTAGAGAAGATGTAACTTGTATTTTTTGTAGACTGTTTCCGTGGTATATGGGAATTATCTGTTAGATTCATAACATTTTTTGGATGGTTTATCTGAACCACCAGAAACTTCTGAACATCACGACTATTTCCTTTTGTAAATCTTCATTTGCAGGTACTATTGCCAATAAGAACATGCAAAATAGGTGTTTATATTTTTTTTCTTTAGATAAGCATATCTTCAATTGTTCGCTCCATTATTTCTGTTGTGTGGTCAGTGCAGTCCTTTTGATGTAATTGGTTGTTGAGCAACATGAGATATTGGAGGGTTATTATATTTTGTTACTTGCATCACTCTGGTGTAATGCTGTTGGAGCCTTAAGAGGCACTTCCCTTGGCTGATAGTCTGTGAGGTTGGAGGGTTATTATATTGTTTTCTGTCGCTGCTCCTAGATTGCTCGTTTGGAGGATGAGTTCTTCAAATTTATTTTGTTTGCTCTCCTTTTCTTATAGATTTCTTTTTCATAAAAATTGCATCATAATTATTTGGCATGTTCAGTGAAGTTTTAATAATACAAGTAAAACTCTTGCAGTCTACAATTCGTGAGTTTTCCTCAATAGCGGATAAAGAAGTAGTTAAGAGGATCTACTTGAAGACAATGCAGAAGCTTTTGGCTGTCACACAAAAGGCCACAAAAGCTGAGAATTCTAGAGATTCCAATTCTATGCGGATTGATGATTCATCAAATGACTCGAGGTTAGCTTTTTTCTCTTTATATTGCTTTGTTTTTTTATTTAATGTGATATCTCATTTTGTCCTCTTTAATATCATATGCATTTATGAATTGTCTTCCCAACCCACCACCAGCCAAATGCCCTTCTATTTGTACACATACGATGATAGATGTCATGGAATTTTTCATTGTTTTTCACATAACTTCATTTTTACTGCAGAGCAAGGCTATTTGACCTGGCAGTTTCACTTTTGCCAGGATTGGATGGTGAACAGATCAATGTTTTATATAGTGCAGTAAAGCCTGCATTACAGGTTTGTCATTTCCTAAAGTGTCCTTTTCTCCAGCTACTTCTTAGAGACTTCGTTGTTTTCACATGAGAATGATCTTAATTATTCTTCCTCATATATATTATTATTTGTATTACATTGATGGTTGTTATTATGATGTGAAGGATATGGAAGGTCTGATCCAAAAGAGGGCATACAAAGTTCTTTCAATTATTCTCCAGGTAAATCCTCCATAATTGCAAAAGCTCCATAGTTCTTGGATGTATTTTTTGTTATCGCATATCAACTTCCACTGTTATCACCACAATTTTCATGGATAGTTAGAGTGGAGTTTTGTCAACTGCTTGTAATGGACTGATATACATGTTCGAAGTTCTAGCAGTGGTGGCAAATATTACGGACATAAATTAATTGTGATTCTTCCTGGAATACTCTTAGTGTTATTTTTTTCTATATATTTAAGAAAGAATTCTGCTGAATATTCTGCTATGCAATGTTTTACTATTATAGCAAAGATTTAATCTTACTACATTTTGTGAAATTCAACTTTTCTGATTATTTTTCTGTTTCGGGTTTCTGAATGGTCAGAGGTACGATGGATTTATTACACCACGATTTGGGGAACTGCTTCAGCTCATGATTGATGTGCTACCCTCATGCCATTTCTCTGCCAAACGACACAGACTTGATTGTATTTACTGTCTAATAGTTCATATCCCCAAGGTTGTGAGACATGATTTTCCCTTACTGTTTATTTCTTAAAGTTTAAAAACAATGCAGTTTGGATGTTGGAATCTGTTACTGTTTTCTTTGGTATGTTACACCTACCATACCTGAATTACTTGAATTTCTTGTTACAGGACTCAGAGCAGAGGAGGCATGAAATCCTTACTTCTTTCCTTACTGAGATAATACTTGCTCTGAAAGAGGTATTATATTATCACCAAGAGCACTAGTCATTTTTCAATCTTTTTTTTTTCCTGGTTGTGATAGGTTATGATGTTGATTCTTTGGAGATCCTTTTGTATAACATTTAAAGTAATTACCTCAGTTTGAGCATGCAATACAGAAGCTGTGATAGGTTATGATGTTGATTCTTTGGAGATCCTTTGTATAACATTTAAAGTAATTACCTCTTTTTGAGCATGCAATACAGAAGCTGGTTGAGATTATTTGAATAACAGCATTACCTTATTTCATAGGAAAACTTGTAGAGATGAAACTGTGTCATTTGCTGACTATTATAGTGTTGCTCCAATTTATTAACTGCCAACTGGATATGAGATTATATGAAGATTGTACATTTTGTCTATGTTGAGAATGCCATGTCTATATTCAGGTACAGCTTTTAGGGAATGCTAATAGAAGATTCATAGGTTTTGCCTTAAAATTGTTAAGAGATTGAATTGAGAACATGGGAAGGGATTTGATTTTTGGCTGCATGGTCAAGTTGACTGACTGTAGCAGCCATAAGTAGTTGGGTATTTTTGAACTCACTATGCTATATAAGCTGTTATCTTTTTCCATCACCCTTTCTAGTCTCCTTAAATTTCATCATTTTAAGTTATTCACTACTCTCAGCCTTGTCTTTCTTGATGCCAGGGTATGCTTGTGCTTGTTAATATTTAAACTGGCTTTCCTTAAGCAGAAGCTTGATATACAAGTCTCATGTTTCTACGTTGTTATTTAACTCTTGCGCAAGAAATAAAATTATTCTAGGTCTATTTGTAATGAAGTGGTGCATGGTTCATGCTCTACCCATAATCATTTTCGTACAAAGTGTTGGTTCCCAAAACTTAACATACACCTTTGTGATTGACCAGATATTTACTATAAAATTAAGCAAAGACCCCCATGTTCATGCTTGAGATAATATTGCTTGGTAAATGCGAATGTGATAAGATTTTGTGCCCTTTAAAATGAAGATATTAATGAAAAGAACTATCTATGTTGCTGGTTCCAAACTTGTTATGTGTCTCATGCTGGATTTGAACTTCTCGCAATGTGTAGTTTATAAATGCTGATAAATATCTTGCTCTTTGTTTTTGTTAATGGTTTTATTACAGGTTAACAAAAGAACAAGAAATAGAGCTTACGATGTGCTTGTCCAAATTGGTCATACCTTTGGAGATGAAGAGAATGGCGGAAAGAAAGAAAACTTGTATCAATTTTTTAACATGGTATCAATTTTGTATTTCTGTCTCCAAAGTTTTATTACTATGTTGATTGAAATTGTTGTCATTTTCATACAAATTTGAAGTTCTACCAAGATCCCACTTGTTACTGGACAGACCAGCCGTGATCTGTTCATCTCAAGAATATGATATAATCATCCCATTTTTATTTTATTATTTTGTATGAAAAAAAAAATTGTTTTACATGTATGTGGGTAAATTGACCATGTGTTGCTTTCGGAAACACTTAACTTTTGCGGTCACAGGTTGCTGGAGGCCTGGCTCTTGAAAGTCCTCATATGATCAGTGCAGCAATGAAAGGCGTAGCTCGTCTGGCATACGAGTTTTCAGACCTGGTTTCTATTGCTTACAAGTTGCTTCCATCCACATTTCTCCTTCTGCAGAGAAAGAACAGGGAGATTATCAAAGTGCGTTAACTATCTTTTTGACGTGTGCAGTTTAGCATCATGTTTATTTGGGTCGAGTGAATTAAACTTATCATTTCTTTTCTACCTTTCTATTTTGTGGTCTTTTTTATGCTGCCTTCTTTCTAGACTAAATTGGTAATTTTCTGTTCAGGCTAATTTAGGTTTGTTGAAGGTACTAGTGGCCAAATCACAAGCTGAAGGGCTGCAAATGTTCCTGGGGAGTGTGGTGGAAGGCTTGCTGAGATGGCAAGATGACACCAAAAACCACTTCAAAGCTAAGGTATTGACAACACAAACTGTGTTGAACTTATCTTTACTTTGGCCATAAATAGTGGTGTTTAAGTGAGTTTCTGGAAGAGATTTCCTTTTCATGTTGGCTCTTTGGTGCCTGTATGTGGGTGTCAGTTGTGTTTTTCTTGAAGTTTGCCTCTCTGTTTTTCTAGTGGTTCAGATTTATTACCAATGTTGTTGAGAATTGTTTTTGTGGACATGCTTTATTTAACGCTACTATGTTCTTTTATAGTGGTGTTGGGTATGCTGTTGGACAGCATGTACACAAGTCTAAAAGCTTTTGCAGCATTGTGCATGCTTATTGCTCGGAAGGTCTGTGGTTGCCATAAATGCGGTCCAAACTATCTATAATGTCTTCCATTGCTTCCAAACTCTTTTCAGGTTAAGCATATCCTGGAAATGCTAGTCAAGAAATGTGGTCTGGATGCTGTGAAGGCAGTGATGCCTGAAGAACATATAAAACTCCTTACTAACATACGGAAGGTTTGTTTAATGACATCATGTTAATATGCCATTTTATAGTTTCCAAAGCACAATTTGTTCTTTTGTTTTTTATTCATGATTGTTGAATATATACTAGATAAAGGAGCGGGGAGAGAGGAAGCATGCAGCAAGCTCTGATGAAACTAAATCTCACATGTCAAGAGCTACTACATCCAGGTCTCAGGCATATTAGTATATGGATTAATAGTGAATTTTATGCTCATGTAAATGTCTAAAATGTTCTCAATTGCTTGTAATGCTCTCCCTTTATTCGTATTTTGTTCAATTCTCGCATGATTGCAATGATGGTTTGCAATATATTGAAAGAACAAAACACACAAAAAAGGGCAATGCATCTCCAATTTTTGTGTGCTCATGAAATACTGTATTGCATTCTAAAAACTTAGCTCATTCTGTATGGTTGCCATCCTCTCATCTTGTACATACAAGAAACACCGAGTCCTAACTGTATTCAATAGGAAGCGTCACAATATAGATTTGTATTGCATTCAATCTCAGACCGCAGTGCTATATTCCAAATGCATCAGCCTATCTGGTGTTTCTGGTAGAACAACGCTATGTCCGTGTTCTTAAGGATTCTTCTCTAATTTTGAATTTGTTAATGATATTCTGAAAATTTTTGCTCTGCTGACAGGATAAGCAGATGGAACCATACTAAGATCTTCTCTGATTTTAGTGATGGGGAGACAGAGAACAGTGATGGTGAATATATGGATACAAAGACAGTTTCAGGTCGGCATAGCAAGTTTTCCTCCCAGCTCAAACCCAAAGCTTCACTAAGGTCAGTGACTTTTGATGATGTTAAAAAAGTTATGGATTCATGGCATGGGCTATTATATTCAGATTATTTTATCATGGGTGACCTTACTATCTTAGTGACTAAAGGTTTCCTTTATTGATGTGTGCCAACTGTACATCCAAGATCTTGCACTTTGCATTTTAGGGTGTTGTTTGGGTTCCACTAGATATTATTAACAACCCATCAACCGAATCAAGAGCACTACTTCAGCCTTTGAATTTATACTGGACTCTTGATGAATCTGATAGATGGTGTCTAATGGTTCTGGTAGAGGGTGCCACTGCACCATATCTATTAGTAATTACTTGCTCAAAACAATCTGAAATTGCATATTTATATACCCAAAATTTTCCAGGTCCAAAATAATACACAGGTCAGACAAGAGCTTGCCAGAAGACTTGCTTGACCAGTTAGAAGATGAGCCACTTGACTTGCTTGATCGGTACAAAACACGATCAGCCCTCCGATCAACCGCGCATCTTAAAAGAAAGCAGGAATCAGATGATGATCCAGAGATTGACTCTGAAGGGCGGCTGATAGTTCGTGAAGGAGGGAAACCTAAGAAGGAGAAGCCCTCCAACCCCGATTCAGATGCGAGGAGTGAAGCAGGCAGTTTCAAGTCACTGAACTCCAAGAAAACTCAGAAGCGCAGGAAAACTTCAAATTCTGGGTGGGCTTACACTGGAAGTGAATATGCCAGCAAGAAAGCTGGTGGGGATGTGAAGAGGAAGGACAAGCTTGAGCCATATGCATATTGGCCCCTGGATCGCAAGATGATGAGTCGGAGACCAGAGCATCGTGCAGCTGCTAGGAAAGGTATGGCTAGTGTTGTAAAATTGACCAAGAAGCTTGAGGGCAAGAGTGCTTCAGCTGCGCTGTCTATGGAGCTCATCAAATCTAACAGTCAGAAGAAAGGCAACAAGAGAAAGAGCAGGTGAAGCCATCTAGATTGGTCGATATATCAAGAAGGATCTGCAGTCCAGGTCGTGAGATTTTGATTGTTACAGTTACACAGTTGCGTGCTCCAGTTTTGACACTGATTCTTCTGCTTGCGGAAATGTACATGACAGACAGGGAAGCCAATTTCCAATGACGTAGCAACTTTGCTTGCAACATGATTGGCTCTCTCTTTCGTTTTATGTTTAGCAGAGCTCTTGATTCATCATGGTTTTCTTTGGCGCGTGAACGTACACGCACCTGGGTTTAGTTTGGTTGAACTTGTGAAATGATCTTATGTAATGTTCTTATGTCTGGCCAGCTATGCTGTTCAATGAAATGCTGGGTGGTTATCACCACTCGCATTTCCAGTTCTCAAAAGCGAATGGAAATTCACAAATTTGGATCCTAGAATTAAAGGCACGTCCGGGTTTTTTCTTTATCGTCTTTACAAGAATGTCTTTATTCAAGTGTTGTTGCGACTCGCGTAAAAATACAAGTTCAAAAAATCATACAGTACATCTCAAATGGATAAGATGGGACTGTGCTCCCCTGCTTGAGTGGTGTTAAATTCAGATCTGCCGATCTTTCTGCCACAAGGTCGTTATCATAGGCTAAATATTTGTTAATTTTTTAAACATATACTTCAACCTGTCATCTTTCTTGTAATATAATTATAAATTCCAAGATAAACGAAATGCCTTGCTTCACTTGGGCGCACGCCATCGCATCGTGCCTTCACTAAACTAACTAACTAGAACAAGTCATGCAAATAATTGCTAAGAAACTGATTGAAGTCATGACATTTTCGCGACTCATTAGTTGAAAACAAACCTCACCGACACATTGTTGAGTGAAATCTGCCCATCATAAGAACCCGCACCGCAACTTCTCTCACTTATCCTCGGATCTTGGAAACTCATGAAGTCGATGACATTGTTATGATCAGCGAATATCTAGGAAAGAAGATCCTGATGATCGGGTGCAAGCATGGAAATATCGAGCTCGCCTGCCCAAATTACCCAGCAGCCGTCATTTGTGGGTGATAAAGTGAAACAACGTACCATGACAAAACATGAAGCGTACAAGCTCGACAGAGAGAAACAAAACAGAAGCATGCACATAAACCACCGCTATGCTACGGTAAAGTTGCAAATTGTTAGCTCAAAAATTCATTACAACTGACAACTAATGCAATACCCTTACAGCTATCTTTTTGGTACACGGAACAAAAGGTAAACAAGGCCACTTCTGATCGTTGATTGATGGCTCACAAGCAGATCAAGGCCCACTGTGGCTATTTATGAGAGAAGATTATAAAAACAACAGGAAAAAAAAAAAAAAAAGAGTATTTCCAGTCGCCACCTGGTGAAATCTGACTATTCTCCCTTCCCGGGCAAATAGCCATCTAATCAATCTATCCTCGAGATATCAGATGTCCAACTAGTTACATTTCAACGGTCAATTGAGCTTCAGCAAGTTCAGCAGAAAACAGGATAACAGTGAGGATTCCAGTACACTCTGCAAGAAGTAGCTATGTCATTAATAGTCACTTGCCGAACATTTCGCAAGTTAGCACGCTATATAGGATACATCTCCCTACCAGACCTTCCGCATCTTGATATTTTAAACACTTGTTCTGCTTTTAGTTTTCCCTTCACTGAAAATTAAGTTGCTGTAAAATGTCATGCAACGGTGAGATGATGGGATGAGCCTAGGCGTCAATTCATACATTAATGATACATCTATTAGTGCAGTATTCGATGTTCCTATCCCCAGCTTGATGTGTTTCTCAAATTCAATTATTATAGCAGAGAGTTAAATTACAAATCTACGCACCTTGGAGAAGCTCTATTTCACTTGAATGGGGCAAAAATGATAGACGAGTTGTGGCCACCAAACCCAAACGAATTAGACAGTGCAGCCTTGATGTCTAGTCTCTCTTTCTTTGGGCCCACTAATACACTCGTGTCCTGAATTTTTATTTTTGCAGCATTAGGTAAATTGAAAACAAAAACCATCAAACAAACTTACAATGCCATAGCTGTAAACAGGAAAAATAATAGAGCAAACATACCATGCCTTGCTCTGGATTTTCAAGATTGATATTTGGATGAACCCATCCTGTCCGTATTGCCTGTACAAGTAACAAAATACAATATCAACAACCAATGAAAAACTTGTTTTCTGATGGGAGTAGGGGAATAATAACTCAATACTATTAACGAATGAGAAATGCAATTTCAATGTTCCTTCTCTCTGACAATACATTTATCCTTGCAAAAAAAGAGGGCGGATGTTTTCGCACTCCATCGTAAATGTCATATCCATACTTATCTTGGGTTCAAGAATTGAAACAACCTTTTCCTCCACTCTCTATACGTGATTAAAATTGAGATAGGATAAAAAGGTCATGAATACTATATAACTTACCTGTACTGCAGCAATGGCTTCCACAGCACCAGATGCTCCCAGTAAGTGACCAATCATAGATTTCGTTGAGTTCACCCTCAACTGCGAATGCACAAGAAAAATGGAGTGTTATACACTGGCAATGGCCATGCAAAAATTAGGTGATGTTCATAAATAGTTTATGGTACATACACCAGAGTTACGGCCAAAACAATGCATGAGAGCATGATACTCTTTGAGGTCTCCTGCTGGTGTGGATGTAGCATGTGCATTAATGTAATTCACATCCTCTTTAGCTACCCCAGACTGTGCTAATGCCTTTTCTATGCAGAGAATGACACCAGCCCCTGTTTTCAGGTGGTGTAGAAGCGACATTAGTTAGCTTGTAAAAACTCTGCATGGATAAACTATATAATCAAGATAACAAATTGCAATGGAAATTATTCATTTGCTTGCTGTAATTCAGAGAGTGATAACCAACTCAAGCACCGATCGTACAACCTAAAACTGAATGTGCATTACATCTGGGAAATACGACATTTAGGAGAAGGGTTCGCAGGTTTCAACTCAAAGAAATAACTATAAAGAAGAAGCGCGGCAGACTATCCCAAAAGCCTGTGAAATTCAACTCAACTGGAAAATGCCTCATGCTGATTTTTTAGGATTGCTGCAATGATCCATGCTACATTGAGGACTCATCTTGTAAAGGACATTAGAATTTACCTCAAATAGATATATTAGAGTTATTTCTACCTACTAATCTTTTATAGCCTTGATAGGACAAGAGGTAGACTTTTGTTTTTCGAGAAGTGTTTCCCAAGACTTTGATGAAAGGATTAAACAGGGCCAGACCACTAATTCCTTTTGCAAAACACATGTAGAAAACAAGTACCAAAATCCCCATGGCTCTACTGCGATAAATAATGAAAAGCAATCACGAGAATGCAAGCACCAATTGCTATGAACCCAGCAGGCATGGGTTCATAATAACAACCAATACCGTTGCTGGCTCGCAATTGATTACATAATCATAAGGTGGATCAAAATGAGAGAGAGAGTCAAGATCCTTCAGCGTATCTTTAAATTTCATGCCCATAGATAGATTTTGTGCGTGAAAAATTCTAGGTACTTTAGACAGGGCATGTTACCATCAGGACGTGGCTCAGTCATGTGATAAGCATCACAAGTAAAGCTCCCTCCAAGAAACTCTGCATAGATATTGGCACCTCTTTTCTGCAAACAAAAATTAACCATAGATTACCAACTGAAGAAAAAACTGCAATCTACCATCACCATGTATAGCATTTAGCATGCAATGCAGATATTTAAATGGATAGATAGATAGATAGATAGATAGAGAGAGAGAGAGAGTAAAAAGCCAATGGATGGTCTAATTCTCTTCCACTTCTGCTTCTCATCAAAGCATATGACTTTATTTGGATTAAATAAGAAATTACCTTAGCATGTTCTAATTCTTCTAGAAGCAGAACACCAGCTCCTTCCCCCAAGACAAATCCATCCCGATTCTGTTTATTAGAAAAGAAGACATTTCAAGTTTGAGAAACACAGGTGAAGTAAATAAAGAAACGGGATATTCCCTTTCTAAGAAATGGCACAATGTGAATCAAGTTATGAACCATTTGATCCGTGGGATCTGCCACCAGGTCCCACATATCAGACATGCTGTGTGATTTGTGATGGCTTCATGTTGTGCCATTGTTATATGTAGCACACATCTAATAAAATTAAGACATCAGGCTCGCTGCTATTTTGCAACTAGAACTATGACACAAATACAATTGAACCAATGACTTCTAAGAAATTTTAGAAACTATGAAAGGATAGAATTCATATCCAAAACTACTTGTAGATAATAGAGCAGTGAATAAAAAAAAAGGAAGCTATATCATTTACTCACCAGATAATTCTTCCACTGGCTTGAGTACAATCATATTTCAAATGAATAAATTTCAACCATTTTAAAGAAACAAATTACAAAAAATTGGTTACTCTTTTCCTTTTTGCATATGAAGGGGGCCCAGTGGTTAGTGATAAATTACCATATCCCAAGGTCGTGAAGCTTTTGTCGGATCATCATTCCTCTGCGAAAGTGCTCTGCATGCCACAAAACCCCCCAATCCTGCACCAATGATTATAAACACATATGAGCTTCCTGCTATACCAGGGAACATGGAACAGGTATAACTCAGGAAAGGAAGAAAAAACCACCAATGGGAATAATTGCTGAATCTGAACCACCACAAAGCATAACATCCTGAAAGTTCATAAAATTGGGTGCTAGGCATTAACGAGTGGTATGCACAATAACTTAAGCATCCCAAAGTTTTGTTGTTGAACATGAATTGAACACAAGATACTTACAGCTTCGCCTCTAATGATGTGGTTCGCTGCATTCAAAATACAAAAGTTGCCGGTAGCACAAGCAGTGGAAATTGAATAATTTGGCCCCATCCATCCCTGCAGTTACATATGCCAAACAGAGGTTAAAAAGGTCAATTTTAATTACCCAAACGATCAGTGTATGCTTTAAAATTACATCATCCTTAAGATTATAGCTTACCAGATCCATTGCAAGCATGGCAGAACCCATATTTGTAGTTGCAAAGGGAACACAAAAAGGATTCACCTTCTTGTACGAGATCCTTAAAGCTTCAATTGCATCATTGAAAACCTATCCATAATCACCCAGGAGCACTTAATTAATAAATAAATTTTATGGCACCATGAATATGGTTTTCAGCAACATCAGCAGGTCCTTATGGCTCTCAAGAAGGATAACTTAATATTTCCTTCTCCAGACTCGTATTTCCTTCCAGAAGTTGTTCCAAGAGGAATCAACAATGTTATCAAGGACAAAGACAGACACGAGCCAATGATTCCCAAGGGGAAAAATCAACATTGAAAACAGAGTCGATTTTCTAATTTCCATATGTTCAGAAGAAAATAAATAAATAATGGTGGTCTCATCATTAAGTTGACATTGTGAAAAAGAGACAACAAAATACATATTTCTTGATTCAGTAATTGTAAGAATACCATTTAAAGCTGACAGTTAGATGCTTCATCAAGTCATTTTTGCAACATTTTCACTATCATAGACAAAATATCTTAAACTGAGGAGATTAGGTTTACCTTCATCCCACCCATTGCTGAGCCAATCAAAACTCCACACTTAGCTTTATTTAACTCATCCATCACATCCTCAGTAATCCCACCATCTGCCAAAGCTTTTTTACCAGCAATAAGCATATAAAGCATGAATTTATCCATTCTCTTAGCCAGTTTTGGTGAAACCCATCCATCAGTCGAGATAGACTTGATTTCTCCAGCAATTCTCTGTTAAAAAAGAAAAAAAAGGAAAAAGGAAAAGTGAGATTTGTGAAGGTAAGATTTATTCAGAGCAACAAAATGAAGAAAAGATGTGTTGAAGTAATCAATTACCGTGGAAAATTGAGCACAGTCAAAAGCCTCTATCTGAGATACGCCACTGACACCTTCAAGAAGATTGTTGTAGAAGACATCTGGTTCATGACCAAGAGGTGACACCACACCTAACCCTGTCACAACTACTCGCTTTTGCTTTGTATGTGGTTTCTTTTTTGTCTCAACTTCCTTTGTAGGTTGCACAGCTACAGCCATGGCTTGCCCTGAAATTTTTATATACATCATCAAGGCAGATGGTGTGAGTCTGTCATTTGCAGGCAGCTGAAGGCAACTATTCTCTCTCTTTCTCTCTCTCACACACACACACGCACGCACGCACAATGGCTAGTTTTCTTCTATGAAGAAAAAAGGAAATCGTGGATGACCAGAAATGCAGCATGCGAAAGCGAGAAAGAGACATGGTTTCAAGAATTGGAAAACAAAGACTCAGTAGACTCTTATCTCCATCCTCTGCTTCGCTTAGAAAACATAAAAATAATAAGAACAGAGCCACAAACAGCAAATTCATGCAACTAAAACCTGCCTAGCTTTCGCTCCATTTCCAAACAGCAGCAGATACAAGAGCTGCCCCGCACTGTTACTTACCTGAATTATTTTCTGATTAGCCCATCATATTATCGCCTTTTTTATTTTATTTTTTTTAAAAAAAAGAAAAATCCCAGTTACATAACAGAACAAAGAGAGAGAGAGAGAATATATATATTACACAAGCATCCAAACAAAAGAAGATGAAAGCGATAAATCATCATCAAATCCAAGCCTAAACCGATTAGCAAAACAAAACCCAAACACAAACAAAAGCAGGAATAATAGAAAATAAACGATTAAAAAGGAAGATTCGAATAAGTGAAGAAGATACCGGAAAGAGCGGGAGGATGGAGTCGTCTTAGCTTGCGATTGGATCTCAGGAGTCCATTAGAAGCGTAGTAATGACTACAAGGTTCAAAGGCCAAGCAAGAGCTCACTAATCCTTGCAGGCTCGGTCCTCCTCCACCCATACCGCTGCCGTAGTTGTTGTACTTGTTATTGCTATTGCATTTCAAAGCAGCAGCAGCAGCAGCCTTCCGCCTGCGACTTCTATTACCAGTAGTCGAGGATGGTGGAGACAGAGCGTGCTTGCTTTCCTTAGCGCACGTGACCGACATGCACGCCGCGACAATCCACGTGCAGAGCGGAGATGACAATGAACCTGACCCCGTCATATCTCACCCCCTCCTTCTCTCCTCCTATCTATTATTACTAGTGCAGATTAGACAAGAGAGAGATGCTATTAATGATCAAGAATCAATCTAAAAGGAAGGAAGGAGAAGGAGATGCGAGGTGGCGGTTGAGGGAGGTGGAGGGGAAGGGGAAGGAGAAGGAGAAGAGGAAGGATGCAAGAGACCTCCCTGTTTCTATTTGTTTTGATTCTTGTTTGTCTTTGTTTTCCACTTTCCTATCTATCTCTCCCCCCCACTATAATGGTAATTAAATAGTAAAAGTAAGTAATATTGAGTGTGTGCGCGTGTTTCTCTCAAGAGTGGTATCGCCAAGTTTTGGGCAAAATCTGAGTCGCTCCCCCTCCTCCTGTACGTACACAGCCAAGTTCGTTTTATTTATTTATTTATTTATTTTCTAGGCGTTGGTGTGTTTGTTGGGCTAAGTGACAAAATAAATACAAAAATACGCAGGGTATCTGACGACGACCAGAAATATTGTTTCTTGCTTATTTATCTCCACTTTTTCTTTATTTCCTTTAATTTTCGAAATCCAGGAGCGTTGCGATGGGATGCTCTGTTCTGCGGAGTTTCACTGCCATCTCTTAGTCTTTCCCTTCTCACTCTCTCTCTCGTGGTGCCACCTGTATTCCTGTTCCCTTATCAGACATTCCCATCCATGCTACAGTCTTGGTTTCTACTCTAGAATTATGCCGATGCTCTTTTTTTACCCACCGCAACAATTTAATCAAGACTCAATCATGACTCTCTGTAGATAAATCTGATTTGAAACCGTCCGAATCTAATCCTTATATTATATAAATATATTTATAAAATATTTAGATTTTTTAATATAATATAATATAATATACTTTAACATTAACATTAAACTCATATATATTATTAGCTATTTTATTTTTTATTTATTAATAAATAATAGTAGATAATGAATACTAATTGGATATTGATAAATGATTAATAAATATTTAAATTTTTTATTCCATGGATAATGAGTAAAGTATGAATATCTAGAAATCCAACTCGCGGATATCTATTGTCATCTTTACTCACTTATTGAGACCTCATGATTCTCGGTTTATACTCTAACACGAGAAATAATAGATTAAATTAAAAAAAACTAGGGGAAGAAAAATTATTGTATCTCTAGACATAAAAAATTATTCATTATAATAATATAATTACTAAATTTGCCTTTAGCCATTAAAACTTTGAACAAGGCATTAGGGATAAAGTGATCTTTTCACCATAACACAACTATCTTTTGCAAATTATAAGGGGTTAGATTGATTATTTTTTTATACAGTAAAAATACTAATTTAACCATGGCAGCAAAGCGCATGCCATAAATATAGTCAAACATATTCATGATGTATTTGATTCGATCAAATTAATTTTTTTATCTAATTAATTAGAACTAATAAAATCTAATATGGATTGACCAGAATTGAAAGTGAAGGCAAGTGAGGGATTTACTAGCCCCATAACCTAACTACCCCTCAATCTAGGGATGGAAATGGGTATTCATTGTCAATACTCTACTCATTATCTATCGGGTAAAAAATTCAGATATTCATAAACTATCCATCAATTTTTGAGTATCCATATGAATATAAATTATCTATTATTATTTAATAAAACATAAAATAGTTAATATATATTTGAAGTATTTATATATGTATATTAAATGATAAAATAATAAATATTATAAACATATATTTGTTTTACGTCAATATTAAGATATGTATATATCATATTAAAAAAAACATAAATATTCTACAAATATATCTATATAATATAAATATATATTCCGGGTTAGGTTCAGGTGGTTTTTAGATCGGGTTTGATAATAACCATACCCTACTCATTATCTATTGAGTAAGATAATTATCCAAAAAATACTCATTTATTCAGGTTGGATAAGATCAATATCTATCGAATCTACATAAAATTGTCATCCCTACCTCAAGCCAATTATTTAGCCTTTTTTTAGTTGTAATATTATTTTTTAATATATTGTATGAATTTTTTGTATAATCTCATGCATCACACTCTATTTTATGATTTATAGATGGAGAAGTAATTTTTATTAAAAGATAGATTTTATTTTAAAAAACTGAATTGGTTTAAATATTTAACTTAATTTGATAAAGTCAAAAAAGAGGTAGAAATACTTGGAATTAGGATGCATAAAGCAAAATAACTTATTACGTCTCTAACTTGATCCATTAATATCATTATCCAACACTCTCAAAATTCATGAGTTTTTAATATCATTATTTTATAATTTATAGATAAATAAGTAGTTTATTTTTAAAAATAGTTTTTAATTTTACAAAATTAATTGAAAAAATAAATTTAAATTGAATTTGTAGAAGAATAGGTCAATGATGTTGACCTTTGGATCACATATTAATATTTTATGTATTTTGATGATAACTATTAAATGAAAATGGAGTAATGATATGTTAAGATAAGATTAAGTTTAAACAGATCTATATGAAGATCACATTAACAAGTTCAAGATGCAAAGCAAATGAAGATTTAGTTCTTAAAGATTCATTTTAATGCTTCTTATTAAATCTTTATATCTTATTCAATAGTAAACTAAAATGAATTCACACACTTCACGTTGTATGCATAAATAGGATTGATAAATGAGATTAAGTTTAAACAAATTTATATGAAGATCACATCAACAAGTCCAAGATGCAAATCAAGTGAAGATTTAGTTTTTAAGGATTTATTTTAATGCTTCTTATTAAATCTTTATATCTTATTCAATAGCAAACTAAAATGAATTCACACACTTCACGTTGTATGCATAAATAGGATTGATAAATGAGATTAAGTTTAAACAAATCTATATGAAGATCACATCAACAAGTCCAAGATGCAAATCAAGTGAAGATTTAGTTTTTAAGGATTTATTTTAATGCTTCTTATTAAATCTTTATATCTTATTCAATAGCAAACTAAAATGAATTCACACACTTCATATTGCATTCATAAATAGGATTGATAAATGAGATTAAGTTTAAACAAATCTATATGAAGATCACATCAATAAGTCCAAGATGTAAATCAAGTGAAGATTTAGTTTTTAAGGATTTATTTTAATACTTCTTATTAAATCTTTATATCTTATTCAATAGCAAACTAAAATAAATTTACACACTTCATATTGTATTCATAAATAGGATTAATATACTTTTAATCTGTTCAATTTTCACTAAGTTTAAAACTACCAAATTTTTTTTTATGTTGAACTGGTCAACTCTTTGGGCATACTAAATGAACCGGTTGACCGTTGTTCATCTGTGATAAACACCTGAGAATTTTGCAGGAACCAGTTGACCAAATGATATAGCCATTTGAACCGGTTGACTGCTTTATCCGTCAGAGGCATTACAACGGCTAGTTTCTTTTGGAAACATATATGTAGCTCTCTTTTATGCAAAATAAACAAGATTTTCTGGATATACATGATATAGAAGTTATTCCAAAAGAAAAATCAACTAGAAATCATCAATCCTAACATACTCTAAATTGTGGTAAATTAAATCTTTATATTTTAACACAAGAGTTTAAAATCTCACACTTATTACACTTACACACCTTCAATCATCCTAAGAGCTATTGAGTAAGCTATAGATATTATAGTTTCCAATTAAACAATCTACTCTTTGAAAGAGTGAATCTTGTTGTAAACAAATTATAATTATAAATACCTGGGAGTTTGGATAAACTATTAACATGGTGAGGTATTGTCACCAAAGAAAAAATCTTGAAAAGAAAACATTTTTAAGTAGTGTAATTGCTTGGTATGGATTCATCAAGGGCATTGTGTCTTTCACTTGGATTAGTGAAAGAGCACAATACTCTCAAGTACAATTGGTACTTGAGATGTAGATGTAAGCTTGCCGAACCACGTTAAAAACTGGGTTTGCAATCTCTCTTTCCTTATCTTTTTTACTTTAAGCACTTTAATTATATTGTTGGTTATTGTGTTATATGTGCTTAGTGTGTTTATTTGCATTATTTGACTTAATTAGTGCAACACCTAATTCACTCCCCTTATGTGTTATTGTTGCCTTAATCCTAGAACAACAATTGGTATTAGAGTTAGGTTCTCACATATATAAGTTTGCTTAGACTTGAGTAGAATGACAACCATTAGCTATAATGTTCAAAATGAAAGAGCATTTACCTCTAGGCCACCCTTCTTTGATGACAATAATTATGTCTATTAGAAAGCTATGATGATTATATATCTTCAATCTATTGATTATAATTTATGGCTATCTATTGAAAATGGACCTCACAAGCCTACTAAGATAAAAAAAACAATATAGTGATTCCTAAACCTAGAAGTGAGTATATCGACGATGATAAAAAGTTATTTTCTGTGGATGCTAAAACTATGAACACTTTGTATTGTGCCTTGAGTGTAAGTGATTTTAATAGAATATCATCTTGTAAAAATGCTAGGGATATTTGACATGTTTAGAAGTAACTCATGAATGTATTAATCAAGTTAAAGAATCCAAAATTGATATACTTGTACATCAATATGAGTTACTCAAAATGCTTCCAAATGAATCCATAATTACTATGTTTACTAAAATGACAACTATCACTAATAGTTTGGATGCTTTTAGTAGGATTTATACTAATGCCGATATTGTGAGCAAAATTCTTAGGTCATTGTCAAAGTCTTAGGAAACAAAGGTGATGACAATTCGAGAAGCTAATGATGTCACTAAACTTCAATTAAAATAGCTCATCAATTCACTAATGACTCATGAAATCACCATGGAAAAGCAAGAACTAGAAAAGAGGCCAAATAAAAATTTAGCATTCAAAACCATACACCATATTGATAGTGATAATGGTGATGATGATGAAGTGGAGGAGGACATTACACTTATAACAAGACAATTCTGAAATTTTCTAAGAAAAAAGCAAGGGAATAAAAAGTTTTTAAACCTCAAAAAGGATGAAAGGCAACAAGACGGGACACATTAAGGTCAATTGCCCTCTTCTTTAAAACAAGAAGAAGAATCGCCATCATAAACAAGAAATGAAAGCAATATGGAGTGATGATTGAGACTCTAGCTTAAGTGATGATCAAGAGTATGTTGTAAATATGTGTTTCATAGCAATTGAACCATTCTCAGCTCCTATCATTGAATGTTGACTATCGGATATTTAAATTGGTGAATACATATTTTTGTTATTTTTATGTTTGTGTATTTGGTATGGTATATAAGCTGTTATTTATTTTTGAGAACTCAACTAATGAGAATGAAAAATGTCATATTTTTCTCCTTTAATGTTTAGTCTCTTATACTTATGCTTAAATGTACTCATTATTTTTATATTTTGATTTAGGATGCAAATAGAGTTGTTAAGTGCAAAAAAAGCTAATTGGGTGATTTTGGATAGTTTCAACATAACTTTGTAATTTATGCATAACTCTCTCATACAAGATCCGATTAAGATGATTCAAGATGTCGTGGAACTCTAAGAAAAATATCTACAACTTTCATTTTTTGAGTGTTGAGATATACTAACTGCATCGAGGTCAAAATTAGAAATAAAATCTCTGCACCTAAGCTATCAACGTGTTGAAATGTTCTTTGGCTTGCAAATCTAATACATGGCTTGTTATATTCAGACTCTATTTTATTATTAAATATTTTCATTAATTAGTCAAATTTGATTATTATTATTATTTGAGGATAATATTAGAATATTTTTAGGAGATTCGGTGGGCTTATAATACGGGGAATGAACTTTAAAAATGAATAAACCATTAGACTAGGAATCTATTTTTCTTCCCTCTTCCCTTACAACTCCTTCAGGTTTTCATCATGGCCTTATGTGGTTAAACTTTTCTAATCGGTTGAAAGAGACATAAGCATTGGATTCAATAGAAATATGAGATTTGATTTATTTTTATTGTTCGATTTACACTTTGAGTAATGAATATTCTTTTATGTATATTTTCATGATTGTCTCATTTAATTATTAGAAGGCCTACTGGTGTATTATTTGTTGCAATCTGCTACTAGATTAGATATCAAATCCATAATTGTTTGATTCCTCTAATTTGTGAAGCAACTAAGGTCTAATGATTTGCTACGTCAAAAATTATTAAATCTTTGAAAGAATATTCGACTAAATTAAATGCAATATCTTATGCTTATGTTGTTTAGTTTTATTGATCTCTCTAATTTTTAAAGTTACTATTAGATCAAACTTCCAGCTCTTGTCTTGTGTTATTTAGTAGTAAGGATTAATTAAATCATTTGTTTCTAATTAATTAGAATTAAGGAGAGACAAGAAAATAATTACAATGGTAAAAATTCAAAGTGTGAATTGATTTATACTTGCATCGATGATCAATTTTAAAATTCTAATGGTGGATGTTGACTTAGACCAAGGTTTGTTCTTCTAGTTAACTTTGATACTTTAATTATAATCATTCCCTAATTGTTTTTGTTACATTCAAACCCCCATTTCATCATTGTTCACGTAGCATAAAACTACACTAGATATTCTCTATGAGAACGATTCTTACTCGCACTATTACATGTATTTTTAAAAGTTTATATTTGGATGGATTGGACAACCTACCACTAACCCAAGATTAGATGACTTATTCTTAGCTTCTATCCTTGGATGTTGATTATCAGGTATTTGAATTACCATATACACATTTATGCCATGTTGATATGTGTTATTTGTTTGTGTGTGGAATATATTTCTTGTTTCACGTAATTCTACATAAATCCATTAATAGTGAGTGTTGGCCTTTGAGTTTATTTTAATCAATATAATGTAGAACAACCTATCAATAACTCGTCATTCATGCGGGTTCAATGCTTATATTTTGTTAGAGGAGAGAATACATCGTTTTCAAGTCCAAATTTAAAACCACTTTTTTATTTTAAATTTAAATAAAAACATGACAGTCTATGCAATTTTCAAGCATAACAAACATCTTTTATTTTCAAAACAAACAATAATACCTTATAGTTCTTTGAGATTTCTCTAGCGACAAAAGAAAAAAAGGGAAAAAAATCATTTTGACATAGTTTATATAAAGTATTCTCATCATTTATTAACAAAATTTGTATAAAATAATACGATTTCTTACACTTTTGTTTTATATGTCATTTTCATTCTAAAAAATTTCCAACGTCTGAAGTTATTTTGGACAAGTGTTGCATATTTTAATGACTTTAATGTTCTTTAAAAGGGGAGAAGCGTAGCTCAAATGTTAACCTCACCTATTGCCGCATGGGGCTGGCTAGTTTATGCCAAACACAAATAAAGTATGAACTTTATATCTCGAAATTTTTTTTTATTCTATAAAAATATTTTTAAATTCTTAAAACTTATCACATATAAACATCTTATTGGTAAATATCAAATATATTATGTCTTATATTAAAATAACTCTATGTGTTAAAATTAAAAAGACTTCTACTTTATATACAAAAGGAAAATGTTCTTTTGTAATTAATTTAATTCCTAAGAATAGATTAACCCTCTTTTTTTTTTTTTTAAGGCTATCTATCCAACACATAAAACCTTAAATAATATAAATTAAGATTCTTAAATCGCTAATGACCTATATAAAACCTTATCGACACTTTATTCTGGCTATTAAAATTAGAGGTAAGCAAAAAAATCAAAAAACTAAGAAAACCGAATCGTGAAAAAAACCAATTAAAATTTAAAAAAACCGGCCATTTTGATTTTATAAGCTTGAAACCGAAAAAACCAAACCAAACCCAAACCGAAAAAACCCGGAAAAAACCGAGCCAAACAGGAAAAAAACCGAGCCAAAACCGAAAAACCCGAGCCAAACCAGAAAAAACCAAGCAAAACCGGTTTTTGTCGCTAGTTTGATTATTTTTTTATAAAAACCAAACCGAACTGAAAATATCACCCCTAATCAAAACTCTAAAAATGCTTAAATAAAAAACAAAAACAAATAACATGATTAAATCATATCCTTAACACACACACATTATTTTCAACTCTTTTAAATGAAAAGATTCGTATTGTTTTTTATTCCTTTTTACCATGCATCTCCACTAATATTAAAAAATCCCTTGAAATAGAACAATTCATAAAAAGAAGAAGAAAAGAAACTCCTTTACATTATGTGTATTCTTACTATTTGAGAAAAAACCAAAAGAAGCAACTGTAGTTCAGAAAAGAGAAATCACGGATATGCTTTTATGGCTCTGTTGCTATTTATTTACAAGAAGAAGTCTCAATCTACCCGATGGAAACGAAACCAAAAAAGGGTTCGAAATAAAAATGTGATAGAAATTAGAAATGATCCAGACGTCACGATCAAGTCTAACAAATGGAGAAACAGTGGCATAAGAACGCAGGAAGTCAAGAACTGGTAATCCAAACTCCGATCTTCTATACCAAATCCGTGAAATCTCTCCTCACTCCATCGACGATATAGCTTGCTTGCAAGTCTCACTGTCAAAAAGCCATGGAATATAGAGAAGGACATGCAACTGCCCTCCTTTTCCCGAACAACCTCGTCTCCATGCTTAATTATTCTATATCCTTCAGGACAAAAACAGATATCTGCTGCGCGCGCCATAGAATATAGGATACCTTCTCCTTTCACCTAACTACAGCAGCGAAAGCATTGATTAGAAATCACATTCCCTTTTGACAAAGCCCTTCCTGCGCCATTTAATAGCCGCTGCCCTCCATCTTTCTGAAATAATAATAATGATGATAATAAAAGACAAAAGAAAGAGACTGTTCTTCCTTAATTTCATGATCTTCAGAGGTAGAGGCCATTGTTAGATTTTACTAAAGATGGTGCAAGAATTCTGTCATTTTTCTTCTTTTCCTTCGCTATGCAGAGTCAAATCACATGCAAAACCCTTCAAAAAAGAAAGAGGAGTTGAGGATGGGCTGCCGGTTTTGGAATTGAAATAAATCGAGCCAAGCAAATGAGGAAGGATCATATCGGGGTAGAGTTCTTGAGCTAAAATGAATTCGTGAAAAAATGTTTAATTAATCTTATGCAAGTATATAGTAGAGGCCACACAAATCATAAAAGAGAGGCCTAATAATCGATCCCACTAGAATTATTGAAGACTTAATTTAAGTTCGGTTCCTATTATTAATTGTGTGATTTATTATAACTATAATAATTAATTAAGTTGGCCAAGCTAACTCCTCTTTTATTACTAAGAATACTACTATTAAATATTTATTTATTAGTATGATAGAACTTCCTACTATTAAATATGTATTTATTAAATATTTATTTATTTATTAGTATAATAAAACTTACTTTACAAAATTTTTTTTATTTAAAATAAATTAAAATAATTTTTTT
>Ga0325411_1001376_pt1 | contig 27047 bp, 25 predicted proteins | sample PopdelMetagenome_13_FD_206181 | JGI IMG/M metagenome (GOLD analysis project Ga0325411, IMG submission 206181) | Populus deltoides microbial communities from Bellville, Georgia, United States - Xylem-PdIQD-R4 | ecosystem: Host-associated > Plants > Phyllosphere > Stem > Wood/Secondary xylem...
CCCCCCCCCCCCAACCACCACAAATAAACCTTATTGTTTTCACATCTCCAGCCATGTACATTGATGCAGCTAGCTGATAAATAGGTGTTAACATGACAGATACAGAATCAAGCATATGGCGGGGGTACAATGGCATAGAGGAACTACTTATCAGAAGGGCAAAAAAAAACAGACTGTCAAAGTTGTTATTGAAAGGGACAGGAAATAGAGAGTAGAGCAAAGGGAAATAACTAACCTTATTAGGAGAAGAGGCAGGCTGGGATTTCTTGCTTTTGGCCATTAGAATAACAACCCTGTAGTTGTTGTAATGGTGGCAAGAAGAGGAAGAAGCACCATATGGGGATCGTACTGTAACTGCTTTCATGGATGGACCCACACACTTTGCTCTTCTTAATTGAATAAACAATTGGTCTTGGAATTTTGACAATCTAATCTACATGGAGATAAGAGTAGTAGGAGGCTTGGAGCAGTAGAGCAGGAGTAGTTGTGAAACTGAACGTGAAAGAGGAAGATAAATATGAGGTTATTAGCTGGACAGGCAGGCAGACAGGACATCGAATGTGAACCACCACAATCGTCTCATAGTCTCATGTCTCAGCCTCTCCCTCCCTCTCTCTCTCAAAAGACAACTTTCATCTCTTCTAAATTGTGTACGAAGACACGCAAATTTAACAAGGCCCTGAAACATTTTCCTTTGCTTTTGGGTCTGTTCCTGTTAGCGATGGATATGTTTATGGTTTTACATTTTGGGCTTTTCTCTACTTTGTGGACTTCGTGATTAGGCTACTCAGCCCATTATAAATAATGTTAGTTTGATTCCCCACAAAGCTGCATAGAGCTTTTTTTTTCAACATAATAATAATATACAGCTATCATAATCTATTTTTGAATTAATTTTTAAAATTTTTTCTTTAGAAAAAATAATAAAATTAAAAAATAAAAGAAACTGATATTTTGGAAAAAAAAATAGGCTGAAAAGGATTCCAAAAAATACATAAAAATCAAGCTGCAATTTTGGATGGAATTAAAAGAACTATTTGTACCCAATCCAAAACTGAAGAAACAATGTTGATTCAAGGTTAAATTAAATGACTATTGGATGAATCTACATAAAAGTTAAGTCAAGTGACATTATTAAATTTTTAATAGGCTAATTTGATTTAATCATTTGCCAAATTAAAAGTTTAGTTATGTTTAAGAATTAATTTGGGTTCAATTGAAAGATTTAATTAGGTGTAAGGACTTAATTAAACTTTAAATGAGTCAAATTAATTTTATTAGGGGCTTAATTGAGAAGATTAGAATTGTAGAATATCAAATTTAATTTTTATCAATTCAATTGATTGAAATTAAGGGTAAAATCACAATAAAATTAAATTTTTGAGGTCAATTAAGGGTTAAATTGAAGAAATTTACAGTCAATGGTTATTTTGCAAAAGGCGCTGAACTTTAGGGAACTAATTGGCTAAAATCAAGGGTACAATTGATGAAAATTGAAAGTTTAATGGTTAATTAAGGGTCAATTTTTTAAAATCCAAAACCAAGGACCAAAATAAAAAATGTGCTACAATCCAGGAATTTGAAGTTTGTCAGGGGTGAAATTATATCAAATTGATAGTTTTAAGCCAAACAGAGGTGTAATTTAGATAAATCAGAAATCTAATGACTTAATTGAATTTTACCAAAATGGCGTCATTTTGGTTACTGTTCATCTTCTTCTTCAATTTTTGTCAGAAAGACTGATCAGGGAGCTACTTTGCAAGTGCATTTAATGTCTCTACCCTTCACCAAATTTAACAAAAACTTGTATGAAAATGATCACCTGACATCTGACTACACCCTGATATGATTCTTTTTGGCCGATTGTTGCGATGCCGTAGTCGCATAAATTAATTACCCTAGCTTAAAACACACAAGATAGTATAGAGCAAGTAAAGGGTCGATCTCACGAGGAAGGTTTAGTTTAGATTTTTATGTTTTACGATATACAATTTTGGGGGGGGGGATTGAGATTATCTAGGCTATAGTAGAATAAAACAATCAAGCTAAATTAAATAAATCAAAAAACTATCAAGAGAATAAACATTGGTTTCAAGTAAACATCTAAATATGGAAATTAGAACCAATCATTGAAACGAAACATCAATTTATGTTCTGAATCCTTATGATCTTTTCTTAACATTGGTTAGTTAACAGATTCGCCGTATAACTAACTCTAACCATCAAACAATCACAGTGTCCGCACTAATAATTAAAATACAATGGTAACCTTAAGAACTAGATAAGTTAATTAATCTAGACATCATAACTGTCTGTAGTTCATGTTTGATTTGATTGAATGTTTTTTCTAAGATTAATAACACAGATTCGCTACGATTATTAAACTTTGTTGCTTCACAAGTTCATATATTACAACTCTGATTTTAATAGCAAATTTAGTAATAGATTGTTCACAATAATAACTTAGAGTCTGCTCTAACAATTAAAATAAACAATTCTAAGAAATAAGTATAGGAAAATAAACATATTCATTCATCATATAAAATGAAAAGAAAAGGTAAAATAAATCTCACAGTTCTTAAAATATGAAGGTTTCTATGTCCTTACAACCAAGAAAAAGAGTTTAGTCTTACATGTTTATTAAATAACTAATCAAAAAGAAAGAAGAATGCATGATTTCAGTTTTTTTTAGAGGAAGGTGTGTTTTTTCTCTCTTAGCTAGCCACCCCTTCTTTCTTTCTCTCTTTCTTTTTATTTGATAGAAAACCTTAATATCTCTTTCCTACAAAATAGTCCTTTACCCAAGTAGACAATTTACATTTAAGTAGTTCAATAACTATTTTTCTAAATAAGGAGAAATAATCTTGCATAAAATCATCAAACTTTGACTTTGGACTTATAAGAGTTAAATTGCCAAAATAAAGACTTGGATGTCGGTTTGGATGCTTTGGGAAGTAATTTGGACTTGTTTCTTCACAAAACCTGTATGCTAGCAGAATTCATGTGTCATCTTAGAAAAATCATATCTCTCTCATATGAGCTCAATTTCTGCTAAAAGTTTGTATGATGATATAGGTCTTCGAGTTAGAAATCCAAAAAAATTGAGTTTTGCATCAAATAGACTTCTCTAGCTCAAGATATTCAAGTCGGAATGACCAAATGTTAACACTAGCAGAATGCAAGATTTGTCTTTGAAGGCTGCGATCTCCATGCTCTTTCTCTTTTTATTTTTCTTTCCATATAGGTATAGAAATGTATGGATGTTATCTTTCTAATTCCACTAGAATCACTTCGCTTCGACCACTAGAGTTCAAGTTCTACACAAAACATCGATCAGAGGTCAAATCTATCAATTATCTCATATTTACTTCTTTTTGAATCGTACATCCAAAAGTGCCTTCAAAATATAAAATAAAGAATATCAAGGCATTTCATATATAAGACATAGAGAAAATACTAGGTAAATGTGGGTAAAATTATCAAATAATATGGTTGCATCACTACTTGACACTATAACAATCATGGTGCCGGCCCAAATAGGCCAACTCAAGCAGCCTTCAACTGCTAGATTTGACAATTCATAGTGACCACTTTGAACCAATTGTTAAGATCATTCGGGGCTGAATCAAGGGCCAAGATTTGGCACCATAAAAGATAACATATTCCTCTTCCACTCCATATAAATAGGGGTAGATTTCATGGCCTGAGAGAGGGGAAAATTAGGTCCAAAGATGGAGAAAAACCAGCATTTTTCCTAGTTTTTCTATCATTATTATTCTCTCTCTCTCTCTCTCTCTCTATATATATATATATATATATATATATATCATGCCCTCAGCAACGATGACCTCGACGTCAGCCTCTCCACCAACAGCTCCACCACAAGCCACCCACTAGACCACAAGTCGTCCACTCTCATGTTAGGAGTAGCCACTATAAACTCCTTCGTCTACGCCACAAACTCTTCCCCTAACAACCAACACTTCCTTCTATGTCGTTACCAATACCCCTCCTCTTTGTTGTTACCAACACCCCCTTATATGTCGTTGCCACCACCAACCTCCACCGTTGCAACCACTAGCCTCATGTCGTCCTCCCAAACCACCAGCCAGGCTTCCCGACACCATGCTATCTCCTCCCCCCTTTAGCTACAAACTTGATTGCCATCTGCATGAAAACCAGGAGACATATTAATTAACGTGGTTGTTGGGCTGGGACAGCAACCATGTGGGAAGTGGGTTGGACCCATTCCAGCCTAATTTATATTTAATAATAATAATAATTAAACACAAAAAAAATGAAAAAAAATCAAAACCCCTTTAAAAAAAAGTGTTTTTCTCGCATATTTTCCTACTAATTTTGCATAATATTGAGCTGTATATTTACATTGTAAGATATAGATCTAGTATTAAAATACTCAGTTTTCTTTGAAACGTTTCTTAAAAAAATTTAAAATTCAAAATAAATCTCAAAACTTTAAATTAATTTCCCCTTTCACTAAATAAAAAAAATATTTTGTTTTCATGCATACAGTCAAATTCTAAAAGTTTTCTGAGCATGTTTTCATAAAAAAAAAAAAAATTATATCGTTCTTTTGTTTAAAAAAAATATCTTAACTAGTTTATGATTATTCGTTAGGATTTAGTAAAAATATCAAAAACCCTTCACCAATTTTTTTGTTCATTTTACATTAGGATTTAGATGTAGACTTTAATATTTTGGGGTGTAAAAATACACTGTAAAGTATACCCTCAAATATTAAAGATGCAAAAGATAAATGTAAGGCTAAATTTATACCTTATAACGGTTAGGATTGAACCCAATAAGGTAAAAACTTCCTCATAAAGGGAGATCTATCTTTAACCTTATAAAAAAAAGCAACGAATAGAAACTTGACCTATAAAAACAATCAAATAACAATGCAGCTTATATTAGGTGTTTTTTCTCTTTGAATTAACAATCTACAAGAATATTCTGTATGATCATTTAACCTCCTTTTAAGGTGTTTCCAAATGATATGCATCATGATTTTAACATGGAAGGGGTTGATTCAAATGTGTATGGACATTCAGATGGTCCAATGACAAGAGCTCAAGCAAAACAACTATAAAGTGCTTTAACAAGTCGGAGTAGCATGATTGAAGCTTCGATGAGTTTAAGGGCTTGCGAACTGAATGGAAATTGTTCAAATATGTTTGTTTGTCTACAAATAAGGCTTGGGTTATGATTTGGGAGTTTTGACGAGTTTGGGTTTGCTATCAGCTCATGGATTAATTTTGGCCCAAATTTGCTCTTGTTTAATGCGTGGGAAAATAAAGCCTATTCAACATGGTTTTCAAGTTCAGAATGTCATCTTTCCAAATTTCCAACCATGCATGTATTGGAGTTTTTTTAGAAAAAGTTATGGTTGTTTTAGTTTTGTGTGTCTATTTGTGTCTTCTATAAGTAAAAAACATGTGTTATTTATTATTTGTTCAGTTTTCGAAACAAAGTCATTTATTGGGGTTTCCATTATGTTATTTTGGTATGTCCTAGACTTGGAGGATTGTTCCAAGTATATAATGATGTTTTAGACCGTGTTTTGTGACTTTTGGCAATAATATTAAACTTTTAAACTTCTCATTTAAAGAGTTTTCTTCCTTGATCTTCCATTTCCAAAATTGGTTGAAGAACAATTCAGACTTATCACTCTTAATTACAAAGAGTGTGGAGTCTTTATCCTGAATGGAATTCCTTTATAGCGTCTCCGACTTATCAATAAGTTTCATTCAAACTTTATCCCTCATCTCCATTATAAATTACATAATTTCTAGCCTAAACACCATAAGAGAAACCATATAACCAAACCTACCTTCCTTCATCTTCATATCAGATTGTGTTAGTTTGTTTGGGTTAGAAAGCTAAGGCATATCACTTGTATTTTGTATCCACTTTGTTTGATATAGTAAAATCTTTATATGTATTCATTGATGGATTAGACAATTTAGTTGAAACCATGTAAGATTGGATTGTAAGCGCAACTTATTGGGTTGCAGTGATCTCATGATGAGATTTGGGAAAAACGATGGGAATTCATGATCAGATAAATACCTTTATGCAAATGATGCAAATGAACAATTTGTAACCCCAACAAAGGCAAGCCTGTAGGGTGTAATGAAATGCTATTGTAGAGGCTGAATTGGAGCCAAATAGGGTTGTCGAGGCTGACGAAACGGGTAGACCAAGAAGATAAAATATCTCTTTCGTCATCTCTTCATAATCACCAAGGCTAGTTGTTGTAAGGTGGTTATGTTGGAGTTTACTAATTATGCTTTTGTTATGGTAGGAAAACTTGAAAATTCAGAGGAGAAGGGATGACGAAAAGGATATGACCACTTGGACGGCTATGAAGAGGGTGGTTAAGAAGAGGTTTGTACCTGATTACTACAAACAAGAGTTATACATAAAACTTTAGACCTTACAACAAGGATCTTTGAGTGTGAAGGAGTATGTGATGGAGTTTGAGCTACTAATGATACGTTGTAAATTGATAGAAACCCAAGAACAAACCAAAGCTAGGTTTATTGGTGGGTTGATGAAGGATATTGTTAATGTTGTTGAGTTGCAGCCATATATCTTCCTTAAGGATGCGATAAAACTTATAATAAGGATAGAGAGACAATAGAAAAAAGGGTGTTTCCGAGCTAGCATAACAACACTGAATGCTTCAAAATCTATTTTCACATCTTCATGAACGTGGAATACTTCTAAAAAGGATAAGAAAGTGGGGTTTAGTAAGGGGAGTACAAGTTCAAATTTTACAAAGGGTAAAGAATAGGTGATCGAACCTCAACATCCCAAAAGGTCGCGAGACATTAAATGTTTCAAATGTTTGAGGCTTGGGCATATTGCTTCTAAATGTTTGAACAAGAGATTTATGGTGGTGCATAGGAAACATGGAAAGTTGGTCAGTAGCGATGAGGCAGAAATTAAAGTTAAGGATGAGCATAAAGAAGATTTTAAGCTAGTGGAATGGGATTTGTTAGTGGTGTAGTGGGTTTTGAATGCAAAAACTGACACTAGTGAAGAACAACGTGAGAACAACTTTCATACAAGATGTCAAATTCGGGATAAGGTGTGTGGAATGATTATTAATAATGGAAGTTGCACTAATGTTGTGTCCACTACCTTGATGGAGAAGTTGGGTTTAACTACTGTTCCACATCCTAAACTGTATAGTTTACGGTGGCTTTACGATAATGGAGAGATTCGGATGACAAAGCAGGTTCGTGTGCCTTTTTCCATCAAAACTTATCATGATGAGGTTTTGTATGACATGGCTCCGATGTCAACTAGCCTTGTCTTATTGGGGTGTCCATGGGAATTTGATAAAGATGTGACCTACAATGGACAAAATAATACTTACTGATTTATGTTGGATGGGAAGAAGGTGAATTTATTACCATTAAGTTCTCGATAAGTTAGAGAGGATCAGTTGCAAAGTTAATAAAATGAGGTGAAATTGGGTAAAGGGCTTATATTAGCCAAGAAGGGAGACATCGAGTAAGCATTAGCTTCAATTGGGGTTGTTTTCATGGTATGAGTGAAACCATTATTGCAAGTAGAGAATGTGGAATTGCTAACACATATTATGAAGTTGCTTGAGGAGTTTGCATATGTCTTTCCAAAAGAGTTACCTAAGGGTTTACTACCTATTCGTGGGATTAAACATCAAATTGACTTGGTGCCAGGAGCTTCACTTCCTAACTAACCAACCTATAGGTGCAATCCAGAGGAGGCAAAGAAGATTTAAATGTAGGTTGGTGAGCTCTTAGATAAGGGTTACATGCGAGAGTCACTTAGTCCATGTTTCGTGCCTACTTTGCTTGTGCCAAAAAAGGATGAAAACCATGCAGATGTGTGTGGACAATCGTGCAATCAACAAGATAACAATTAAGTATCAATTTCCTATACCTATACATGATGATTTGCTTGATGAGTTATATGGTGTTGTGTTGTTTTCTAAGATTTATTTGATGAGTGGTTATCATAAAATTAGGATGAAAGAGGGGGATGAGTGAAAAACAACATTTAAAACTAAACAAAGGTTGTATAAATGGTTGGTAATGCCATTTGGGCTATCTAATGCACCAAGTACATTTATGCGACTTCTGAATTATGTTTTGAGGAAGCATATTAGATTGTTTGTTGTCGTGTATTTTGATGATATTTTGGTGTATAGTTGTAAATCCCGAGAAAAAAAACCAAGGCTGGATTAAATTAAAGAAAATAAACTAAACTAAAAAGAAGTGGGGGCAAGAACGAATACACTTAAAGAAAATGGGGCTTAAATGCAAATAAGAATAATTATAGAGCATAAATACTCCTATTCTCACCAAAAACAGATTTGCAGCTACATAAAGAAAGAAAAGAGGGAGTTTTTATACCTATTTTTTTTACAAATCAAGAGAGAAACACCAAAATTTCAAGAACCCATCCCAGATTGAGGGTTATAGGTAAAATAAACCCTGGTGGGAAAGGGATTAATAAGAAAAAATTGAACAAGAAGAGAAGAGGGGAGGGTCGGCTGTCATTAGAAAGAAAATGAGGGATCGAAGCCTTGATTCGCACCAGGTAAGATATTATAAACCTGGTCTTTGAGTCATTTCAAGTCGATTATGAATTGATGCCTGGATGTAAATTTATATTGAGTTCTTAGACTTGAATTGAAAAAAAAAGAAAAGAAAGTAAGAGTTGTTAAAGTAAAGAACTTTGTGTGTTGTGTGTAAATGGAAAGGTGATGAATCTGGACAGTTTCGTTTCTTGACCTTCAAAGAGATTTTGGGTAGGAGAATGAAGAAATTAGGATCAAGTTCCTTCATAGAAATTGTATTTTTGGATGTTTACTAACTAATGAAATTGGTCTTGCTCAATTTGGAGTCATATAACTCCAGTTATGGGTCACCAACCGAGACTGGGTCATGACAGACCCTATAGGGTAGTAGGTCTGGTTCATTGATGAGCAATTTTGACTATCTTAGAGGTAGAACTGGGTTTTTCTCAAAACAAAGAACTTGTAGCCTCATGTCTTACCTTTCCAACACCATAAATTTCACTTGAATTGGAGTTCTATAACTCCAGATATAGTTAAAAATCTGAGGAGAGGTCAGACAGTAACAGTTCAAAAACGAGACAGTAACAGTTGGATAGTAACAGTCCAAGTGTTTGTTAATGAGCGATATTGACTATCTTAGAGGCAGAACTGGGTTCTTCTCAAACCATAGAACTTGTAGCCTCATGTCTTACCTTTCCAACGCCATAAATTTTGCTTGAATCGGAGTTCTATAACTCCAGATATAGTTAACAATCTAAGGAGAGGTCAGACAGTAACAGTTCAAAAACGAGACAGTAACAGTTGGACAGTAACAATCCAAGTGTTTGTTAATGAGCAATTTTGACTATCTTAGAGGTAGAACTGGGTTCTTCTCAAACCATAGAACTTGTAGCCTCATGTCTTACCTTTTCAACGCCATAAATTTCGCTTGAATTGGAGTTCTATAAATCTAGATATAGTTAAAAATCTGAGAAGAGGTCAGACAGTAATAGTTCAAAAATGGACAGTAACAGTTGGACAGTAACAGTCCAAGTGTTTGTTAATGAGTGATTTTGGCTATTTTATAGGCAGAACTAGGTTCTTCTCAAAACATAGAACTTGTAGCCTCATGTCTTACCTTTCCAACACTACAAATTGCGCTTGAATCGGAGTTCTATAACTCCAGATATAGTTAAAAATCCAAGAAGAGGTCAGACAATAACAGTTCAAAAACGAGACAGTAACAGTTGAACAGTGATAGCCCAAATATAAAGAAAGGAATGATAACTAGGATTGGACAAAGAACGACAGTAATAATGAGTGAAATGAGAAAAACATAAAGTATTAAGAAATGACTGAAAGAAAGGCTTATTGGTTGTTGATATAGTTATTATAAAACATATTCTTGAGTGAGGAAAATTTATGAGATAAACCTGTGATTTGCAGGAGGAACCACAAACGTGGTGCAACAGCAGCAGCAGGGGAGCACGAGTAAAGCTTCTATTGCAGGTAGGTGATTCACACCTATGCTTTCTAGTTAAATTCCATGATTTAATATATTTTTGATGTGAAATATGAATTACTGAATGTATGTGTATTCAAGGTGAAAAGTTGTTATGTGAATTGCCAAGTGATGAAATTATCACTGACAAAGGAAATATGAGAAGTGTGATTTGAGGCATAAACTAGCATACATTGAATGTATGTTAGGATCCCGGGTAAGGGGATCACCCTGTATTGGCTAGCATACATTTAGTGTATGTTAGGATCCTGGGTAAGGGGATCACCTTGTATTGGCTAGCATATATTTAGTGTATGTTAGGATCCCGGGTAAGGGGATCGTCATGAATGGACTAGCATACATTTAGTGTATGTTAGGATCCCGGGTAAGGGGATCTCCACGTATTGGCTAACATACATTCAGTGTATGTTAGGATTCCGGGTAAGGGGATCACCATGTATTGGCCAGCATACATTTAGTGTATGTTAGGATCCCGGGTAAAGGGATCGCCTTATATCGACTCTTATGGGGTGGTGATGACGATACCAGTGGAATTGGTATCGGTAATGTGATAAGCAAAAGTAATCACGTTATATCGACTCCTATGGGGTGGTGATGACGATACCAGTGGAATTGGTATTGGTAATGTGATAAGCAAAAGTAATCACGTTAATCTTATAAGGTCTGGAATGAAGGTTGATAGTGGCAGAGGGAACGGTTATTAATAGTTTGAATAAGAAAGAGATTTTAATAATAAAAAAAAAAACTAGAAGGGAGAAGTAAATGAAATATGAATGCATGTTACCCTGTTGAAATTATTAGATATTCATATTGTTATATTTATTGTGATATTCACCTTGCAATAATATGTATTTTGTTTCAGGATCATGGCATGCACGACAGGAGTAGATCCTAGCTTATGTTCTCTTTTTGAAATCTAGGTTCTAGGGAGTATACCCTTGTATTTTGTAAACATGAAAATGTTTGTATAACTTAATTTGTATAATAAATGTTTAAACTTGATTGGATGAATTTAACGTTGTAGTTTATATATCCATATTTCATGTCTATGTATCTATATTTATTTAAATTATCCATCCATAATGATATTTTTGTTATATAATGCATATCATAAATATTATGGTCGATAGGTGTGAGTATAATTATGGAATTGAAACCCAGGATGATTGGGTTGGGAATTAAGTTATGAGATGTGAACTGTTAGAAGTGTAAACAGGTTATATGTCGGTAACTTGGGACCTTCCGGTATATGGGGGACTCCGTCGATATTCTGTTAGATGTTAATACGAAGACCATGAATACATATATACAAAAAAAAATATTTTAACTACTCTGTTTTTTTTATTGACATGAGATTGTTGTTTTATCCCAGAAATGGGGGATGTTACAATAGTAGAACTTGTGATGATCATGTGGAGCATCTTAGGATTGTATTTGAAACTTTGCGATATGCTAGATTATATGGGAAACTAGAGAAGTGTCATTTCTGTCAAGAAAGTGTTGTGTTTCTTGGTAATATCATTTATAGTAATTGGATTAAGGTTGATAAAGAAAAGATAAAAGCAATTAAAGATTAGTCGAAACCCTCAAGTATTACTGTTGTGAGGAGTTTCCATGGTTTAGCTTCATTTTATTAGTGATTTATGAAGAACTTCTATATAGTTGCACCTTTGATCGAATGTTTGAAAAAAAGAAGTGAGTTTCGGTTGAGTGAAAATGTACAGAAGTCTTTTGAGTTGATTAAAGAGAAGTTATGTATTATGCTTGTTTTAGCACTTCCAGATTTTGCTAAGACGTTTGAGATAGAGTGTGATGCTTTCGGGGTTGGAATTGGGGTTGTGTTATTGCAAGAAAGGAGGCCTATTACATACTTTAGTGAAAAGTTTGATGGTGCACAATTGAACTACTCAACTTATGACGAGGAGTTTTTGCCTTAATTCGAGCTTTAGAGGTATGACAACACTACTTATTACCAAAAGAGTTTGTTGTGCATACTGACCGTGAATCTTTAAAGTATATTAAGGGTCAAAGCAAGTTGAACCGAAGACATTCTAAGTGGGTAGATTTATGGAGTCATTTCCATATGTCATCAAGTATAAAAAGGGACAAGATAATGTAGTTGCCAATGCTTTTTCTAGGAGGTATGCTTTGATTTATATGTTAAATGCAAGGTTGATGAGTTTTGAACAAGTAAAGGATCAGTTTGCTAATGAATCATAATTTGCTTATGTGATTGCCATATGTGTTAAGGGAGCTGATGATGGGTTCTTTATGCATGAAGGTTACTTGTTCAAGATGGGCAAATGTGTATTTCTTCTGGTTCTTTATGGGATTGCTTGTGCGAGAGGCTCGTGGTAGTGGTCTTAGTGGTCATTTCAGTGAAAAGAAGACTTATGAGCTGCTGAAAGAACATTTCTTTTGGCCTAACATGTTGAAGGATGTTCACAAGGTAATTGAGAGATGTGTTGTGTGCAAGAAGGCTAAAGGCAAGGAGAATGCATATAGGCTTTATATGCCATTACCTATTCCGGAGCAGCTATGGATGGATATTAGTATAGACTTTGTACTTGGGAAGCCTAGAGCACAATGTGGAAAGGATTAAGTTATAGTTGTGGTTGATCGATTCTCCAAAATGTCATATTTTATAGCTTACCACAAGACTGATGATGCTGTAACATTGCTGATTTCTTCTTTAGAGAAGTTCTACATTTGCATGGAGTCCCTAAAAGTATTGTATCTGATCATGATACTAAATTCCTAAGCCATTTTTGGAAGACTCTTTGGAGGAAGTATGGAACGAAACTACTATTCAGTACAACATGTTATCCGCAAACTGATGGACAAACGAAGGTAGCGAACCAAACTCTTTCTTCTTCATTGCCAGTTGTTATAAGTAAAAATTCGAAGAGTTGGGGGACTTGTTTGCCTACTGTGGAGTTTTTTTTTTTATAATTGTAATGTGCATGGAGCTATAAAATTTTCATCATTTAAAGTTGTGTATGGTTTTAACCCTTGCGTTCCTATTGATCTAATGCCTATTTCAATTGATGATAGGACTTCTATGGATGGGGTTAAACAGGTAGAAATGATGAAAAAACTCAACGAACAGGTTCGATCTCATATTGAGGAGAAGACAACAAAGTATGCCAAACATATAAAGGGAGAAAAATGATCAGGTTTGAGCTGGGAGATCTTGTTTGGATTCATCTTAGCAAAGATAGATTTTTAAGCAAGCAAAAGTCCAAATTGATGCTGAGAGTTGATGGACCATTTCAGGTTGTTGAAAGAGTGAGAATGACAATGCTTACAAAGTTGACCTTCCTAGTGAGTACAATGTTTCAGCTACTTTTAATGTAAAAGACTTGTCTCCTTACTTGGAAGATGTTGATGATTCTGATTTGAGGACAAATCACTTTCAACCCGAGGGTGAAGATATGCATCATGATTCTAACATGGAATGAGTTGATTCTAATGTGTATGGGCATTCAAATGGTTCAATGACAAGAGCTCAAGCAAAACAACTACAAAGTGCCTTAACAAGTTAGATTAACGCAACTAAAGCTTCGGTGAGTTTGAGGGCTTATGAACTGAATGGAAATGATTTAAATATGTTTGTTTGTCTACAAATAAGACTTGGGTTATGATTTGGGAGTTTTGACGAGTTTGAGTTTACTATCAGTCCATTGACCAATTTTGGCCTGAATTTGATCTTGTTTAACGCATGGGAAAATAAAGCCTATTCTACATGGTTTTCAAGTTTAGAATGTCATCTTTCCAGATTGTTCAACCATGCATGGATTGGAGTTTTTTTAGAAAAAGTTATGGTTGTTTTAGTTTTGTGTGTTTGTTTGTGTCTTCTATAAGTCAAAAATGTGTGCTATTTATTATTTGTCTATTTTTCTGAACAAAGTCATTTATTTAGATCTCCATTATTTTTTTTTGGTATTTCCTAGACTTGGAGGGTTGTTCCAAATATACAATGATGTTTTAGACCATGTTTTGTGACTTTTAGCAATAATATTAAACTTTTCAACTTCTCATTCAAAAAGTTTTCTTCCTTGTTCTTCCATTTTCATAATTGGTTAAAGAACAAATCATATTTATCACTCTTAATCACAACGAGTGTGGCGTCTTTATCCTGATTGGAATTCCTTTGTGGTGACTCCGACTTATCAAAAAGTTCCATTAAGACTTTATCCCTCATTTCCATTATAAATTACGTAATTTTGAGCCTAAACACCTTGAGAAAATCATATAACCAAACTTACCTTCCTTCATCTTCACATTAGATTGTTAGCTTGTTTGGGTTAGGAAGCTAAGGCACATCACTTGTATTTTGTATTCACTTTGTGTTGATATAGTAAAATATTTATATGTATTCATTGATGGATTAGACAAATTAGCTGAAACCACATGAGATTTTGGTGTTCTTGTTTTTTCTCTTTTAATTAACAATCTACAAGAATATTTTGTATCATTTGGCCTTCTTTTAAGGTGTTTCCAACATAATGGTATCGAAGCTCTTGCTTATTCTTGTGGATGTTTAAGATGTTAATAAAATTTAAAATGGAGAAATTTGATCAAGCTTTTAGTTTTGGCTTATTCTGATAAAATAAGGGTTGCAAAAGGCATTGCTAGATGAGGAGAAAATACTCACATAGATAACACATGATTAAAAGGCAGATATGGATAGGCAGACTTTAATGTTGATAACCTTATTTAGTATAAGTAAAACAAATCTTATACAAGGCTGAAAAAATAATAAAAGAGTTCCAAATAAAATAGAAAAAAATTCATAAATCAACTAGGAAAATAATACAAATCTCGCATAATGGCTTTTGGACCTTATTGCAAAGCTTTTTCAATGTCTGATCACTATGACATTTTAAAAGTATATATAAGAAGACCTCTAAAATCTTCTAACAAAATTTCAGTACAATCAATTATCGAATTAAAAGTTATGCTTGTTAGTGTAAAACTATGCATTAGAAAAAATAAGCTCAAAATCACCTCTAATGTCCTTGAATGATAAGGAAACATTTCCAAATAAGTTTCTTGCTTCCTTTTAGTTTCCTTATAGAACATGTCCTCTTTGTAAAATTTATTTTCATATTGGATAAGAATTGTTGAGTTGTCAAACTTATCCAAGATGAACTCCTTTGTTTCCATAAATGTTTCCACATATAATAAGGACTCCTAAACTATATGGAATTAATAAAACACATGGAAACATTTAATTAATTAAGTCTACCACATGCTCAATTTGGATAGCCCATTATTGCAAAATAATTAAGCCCATGTTATAGATGGATCAGGCTCCTTTTGCATATATATTAAATTGATTACTATATGCTCATCACTTGTTGTAGTATCCTTGAAATTTGCATTGGCCCAAATACTTTAAATAAGCTCATTGAATGCATCCTTTATCTTCTTTTCCCTTGAACACATAATTAGTCTAATTAGCACTTATAATGGATCCTTTGGTGTTGTAGGATGTGTTATTGATTGATCTGTATCAAGTTTTGTTTATTCGATGAGGCTTTATGTAAGATTGTTAGCAAAAATATTGTAAGTAGTTTATAACTCATATTAGTCTTTTAAATTACAAAATCCCTCACCAATAAGTTTTAATTGAAACATCATTTGTATGTGCCATGAATGGTAAAAATTATTTAAATTAAGACTCATATTAATGAATTTGGTTCTATTATGATGGATTTGAAGTCTATTAATGTTATGATTAAAGAGGAAGATTGATGTGAACCTTAAGTGATGCGAGCATTATGATCATATAATCATGTAACCCATAATGAAATTGAAAACCAACCCAAGAAAACCAACCCAAGAAAACCAAATATCAAGTTTGAAACCCTGACCTAGAGGTATCCCTGTACCTAAGAACCAAAGATATTGGAAAAAACTAGGGCTGAACTTTTTTGGTTCGGTCCGGTTTTGAACCAAAATAAACAACCAAACTGATTTTTTTGTTTTTGAACCGAACCGAACCGAAAACCGGTTCAAACCGATTAATTTTGGTTTGGTTCAATTTTTCTCCCTTCCAAACTGGTTCAAACCAAAATTATTGACAATATTTTTCAGCACTTTCATTTTTAAAACTGAACAAACACAACGCAAAGGATTTGAGAGATGAAACCCTTAAGCAAGGGATTGAATCCCCATCGAAAGATCGTGAAACCCTTAAACATATCCTCGAAGCTCTCCAACTCAAAGGCCTTTTGTGTTTCAAGAAGCCAACAAATCAAACTAACCAAAGACACTTCATTTATAAAGAAACTCCAGTAGTCCTAATGAAGCCTGCTTTAATGAACCGGCCTGATGGAAGATTGGAAAATTAAAAGAGAAGAAGACAGAATCGTAGGGGTCAATATTCATGATGGTTAGAAAGCCAATCCATAAAACCAAGATCTACTCCACCTTTTGAAACTACAAAGTCATTCCATTCACGAAGCAAAGACTACTGGAAGGGCTCAAGCTAAAGTTCAGGGCATATCCCTGAGATGAGTGGCTGACTTCCTTCATGAAAGGCCTTAATTTTCATTTTAAAATGGCCAGGTAGAAAGAAGTGAAGATTTGAAAGCATGGAAGATTTGTCATTTGAGAGATGAGAGACAGAGAAGGGGCGACTAAGGGGTGAGAATGTATTTAGGTTTAAGTTTAGGGTTAGAAGCTATTTATACTTGTTTTTTTAAGTGTTGGCTTGGTTGAACCGGTTCAGTTTGGTTCAGTTTAATTGGTTTCAGACTTTAGAAATCGAAACCAAACCGAACCGAATTTTTTTTGTGACTTTCTAATCGGTTAATTCGGTTTTTTCCGATTATTTTTTTTTCGGTTTTCTCGGTTTAATCGGTTATTCGGTTTTTATGCTCACCCCTAGAAAAAACCTTGGACCCAGAGATGACATTGCACTTAGGAACCTGAAGTATGTAAATGACGCCACAAAACCAATTAATCTTTGATAAGTTAGTGTACGATATTTGTCCTGCAAATATTTTTTTTTTCAACACGCAAAACGAAGAAAAAACCTTGTTAATTCAAAACTTCATAGCTCTCAAAACTTGTAGCCATAAAAGCAATAAATAGTTCCTTCTAAATAACTTCTTCTCGAACTATGATTGTTTTGAAAGAAATATGGAGAAAAGCATGTCTAGAAACTTCTATAAAAATCTCATCCCAATCCAATGATTGAGTTGAAAGTTATGCTCGATAGTGTAAAACTGGACAATAAAAAATTTACGCCAAAATTCAAATCTGACCTTGCTTGGATCATATTATTCCCTCTCTCTTCAAGATGATTCATTCTTGAATCACCAATAGGTATAATAGGCAATTCTTGAGCCTCTTGTTGAAGCCTTTTGAATTTGTTTCTTACCCGTACTTGCCTCCAACAATATTGTATGAAAGTGGTAGTTGATAATAATTTCAAAAAAGCATGCTTTGCCATCCACTTGTATATATATTTTTGAATGATAACCATTGTTGCTCTCTCTTTTTTTTTTATCCTTTTAGTGCTGAACTTAAACACTCATTTCTTCATGTTTTTTATTTGTTTCTTTATAAACCTTTGCAATTCGTTCAGCTTCGTGCTCTTTATCTAACATCATAAAAGCATTATGATCATAAATATTTGAAACTTGTAACCTCAGCTTCTTTTCCTTACTCATATTGTATTCCCTCTAATCAACCATATGTTCGTTAACACATCCCTCCAATCTTTCCATCATATTCTACATATAACCCATCACCAAACTGAACTTTGTTAAATATTGAGTGACAGCTCATAACTAAAAAGCAATGTCGTTACCCATTGTTAGTGGTGCCATATTGATTGACTTGGACATCCTCAAATTTGAAAGATTAGTTAGTGATAAAGAAAATATGTTTCCTTGCTCACTCCCTCACATGCTTACACTCCTCTTGTGTTTCACATAAATTGCTTATGGTGATTTGCGAAAATAGTAACACAACAAGATGAAGACACCACAAGAATTAATTATATGATACAGAAAGACAAAGATTTTACCCAAATATAAATTAAAAAATTATAAAACCAAACTGAACTAAACTATAAAATAACAAAAAATGACCTGAAACTGAAAACTAAAAAAGAATTGACCCAAACCTATGATTTTGAAAGCAAAACTGAAAAAAAACCTAAATTTGCGATTTGGTTGCTTCCTTATTTTTGAAAAAACTAACGTGGCTAATCTGGACAGAAAAATTAATGTAATATGATTTTTTTTATCAAGAAACCCTATATACAAACTACTCAGCTCTAGACAAGAAATAATTGAAAATCAAATCAAAGACAATAAAAGTTAAGAAATCCAAAAATAACAGGAAGAAAATAAACGATATAACTTGATTTTTTAAAGCCTTGCTTTGATACCAAGTGATGCGAACCTTGTGATCATGCAACCAACAATGAAATTGAAAACCAACCTATAAAAGCTGAACATCAGATTTGAAACCCTAAACCAAAGGTAACCCTATACCTAATAACCGAAGGTATTGAAAAAAAAATTTGACCCGAAGATAACCCTGTACCTAAAACCTAAAGTATACAAATAATGCCATGAAGCCATTTAATTTTTGATAAATTAGTGTATAATTTTTGTTCATGCAAAGCGAGGTTGTTTGCAACATGCCAAATAAAAAATAAATCTTGTTTATTCAAAACATCATAACTGCCAAAACTTGAAGCCATAAAAGCAATATATATTTCCCTTTAAATAACCCCTTCCTAAACTTTGATTAAACTGAAATCTTAACCCAAAGTAGAAAAGTTTGTCTTAAAACTCTTGTAAAAATTTTAGCTTAATTCAATGGTCGAGTTGAAAGTTATGCTCGATAGCGTAAACTAAACCATAGAAAATTTTATGTCAAAATCTAAATTTGACATTTCTTGGATTGTGTCATTAAAAAATAAAAAAATATTTTAAAATAAAATAGAAAAAAAGAGTAATAAACCAACTAGAAAAGTAATGTAATTCTTGCATAGTAGCTTCTAAGCTTTATCATAAAACCTTATTATTTTTCAATCACTAAAAAAGTTTTAAATTATATAAAATAAAGCCTTTAGAATCTTGGGGCCAAATTCTAGTCTGATCCAACAGTCATAAAAAATTATGCTTGTTGGCGTAAAACTTATATGAAGAAAATAAGCTCAAAATTATCTTTATTGTCCTTCAATAATAAGGATTGTTGTTGCAAAATGAATCCTTGCAAAACAAGAATTGTTGCCTAGTTGGTCTTCTTGGAAAATAAGGAATCCATGCAAAACAAGGATCAAACATGTAATTAACTCTTTGTCATGTAAGTATCCATAAATCATATGAAAAACACATTTTCTGAATTTCCTTGTTTGTAGGTAGATTTCAAGCCTGAATTTAAACATATTGCTTTCTCTTATCTAGATGAGTTAATAAGCTTACCATATAAGATGAAAATCTTGAGATATTTAGTTTTCATCCCAATTGGAATCGTAGTAAAATTCCACTTGTAGCTTTATATATATCCTAATTGATACCTCTAATGGATCTTTTAGTGATGCTCTTCGATTCTCATTAAATATTAAGCCTTTAAATTGTTCATTCCCTACCAGGCTATTAAAAATATCGTAGGCAAACCTTTTATATGGTAAATATGCCATTTTGGTTAATGAAGTCAAAGATTCCATATTGTCTAAAAAAACATTGATATGCACATTAGTGGTGGTGTCATTGATATTTATGATGAGGCTTTGGTTGTAAGAGGTAGGGTGTAGAAAAGGGATTTTTTTAATAGTAGATACATATAAATCCCGAGAAAAAATCAAGGCTGGATTAAATTAAAGAAAATAAACTAAACTAAAAAAAAGTAGGGGCAAAACGAATACACTTAAAGAAAATGGGGTCTGAATGCAAATAAGAATAATTATAGAGTATAAATACTACTCTTCTTACCAAAAACAAATCTGCAACTATCGTGAAGAAAGAAGAGAGGGAGTTTTGGTATCTATTTTTATAGATCAAGAGAGAAACACCAAATTTCAAGAACCCTTCCAAGATTAAGGGTTATAGGTAAAATAAATACTAATAAGCAAAGGATTAACAAGAAAAATTAAACAAGAAGAGAAGAGGGGAGGGCCGGCTATCATTAGAAAGAAAATGAGGGATCGAGACCTTGATTTGTACCGGGTAAGATATTCTAAACATGGTCTTATGAGTTGTTTTAAAGTCGATTATGAATTGATACTTGGATGTTAAATTATAAATTTGAGTTCTATAACTCCAGATATAGTTAAAAATCTGAGGAGAGGTCAGACAGTAACAGTTCAAAAACAAGACAGTAATAGTTGGACAATAACAGTCCAAGTGTTTGTTGATAAGCAATTTTAACTATCTTAGAGGCAGAACTAGGTTCTCCTTAAACATAGAACTTGTAGCCTCATGTCTTAGCTTTCCAACGAGACTAATCTTGCTTGAATCGGAGTTCTATAACTCTAGATATAGTTAAAACTCTAAGGAGAGGTCAGATAGTAACAGTTCAAAAACGAGACAGTAACAGTTGAACAGTAACAATTCAAATATAAAGAAAAGAATGATAACTGGGGTTGTACAAAGAACGACAATAATAATGGGTTAAATGAAAAAAACATAAAATATTAAGAAATGACTGAAAGAAAGACTTATTGGTTGTTGATATCGTTATTATAAAACATATCCTTGAGTGAGGAAAAATTTACGAGATAAACTTGTGATTTGTATGAGGGACTGCAGGCATGGTGCAAAGCAGCAGTAGGGGAGCACGAGTAGAGCTTCTATTATAGTAGGTGAATCGCACATTTACCTTCTAGTTAAATTCCATTATTTAATATATATTACCGATGTGAAATGTGAATTACTGAATGTATGTGTACTTAAGGGGAAAGGTTGTTGTGTGAATTGCTAAGTGATGAAATTATCATTGACAAATGAAATATAAGAAGTGTGATTTGAGGCGTAAACTAACATACATTTAGTGTATGTTAGGATCCCGGGTAAGGGGATCGCCACATTTGGACTAACATACATTTATGAGATGCGAGTTATTAGAAGTGTAAATAGGTTACATATCGATAACTTAGGACCTTCCGGTATAAGGGTGACTCTGTCGAAATTTCAGTAGAGTTTAATATGAAAATCATGAATATATATATAAGGAAAAAAAAATTTACTTTGTTTTCGGTTGACATGAGAGTGTTATTTTTTATCCCGAAATGGGGGATGTTATAGTTTGATATCAGAGCTCAGGTTGCTATTCCAGGGACATAAATGATTATATGATTTTGAAATGTGTTTCAGGATGGTGAGAACAAGGTAAAGAGCCAGGACTGATCCATCCCCAGTTCGAGGAAGTGACCAGAGTTTTCAAAATGAAAATGATCCAGACTGGGATCCCTTGGCAGACACCTCCTCTCATATACCTGCAACATCAGTGTACTCTGAAGGTGGCGAGTTAGTGAGACTTCGAGATGATTCGTTGTCCCGTTAGGTAGATGTGTCCATGCCTAAGGTATCAGACAGACGGGGGGGGAGATAATATACCCCCACCAGTGGAACCAGTAGTTGGATCAAACCCATTTTCAGATCCTGCTTTTATGGAACATATAGTGAGAGTTGTAGTAGTAGGAATGGTAGAGGGAGCCTCAAGTACAGCTCCTAGATCAGGGGGAGTAGTCACCATGGTGCAATGGGAGAAGGGTATGAGAGAGATGGGTTGTATGACTTACGGTGGTGAAGAGGATGCTGAGGTAGCTGTGTAGTAGCAGGAATGGTAGCGGGAGCCTCCAGCACAGCTCCTAGATCAGGGGGAGTAGTCACCATGGTGTAATGGGTGAAGGGTATGAGAGAGATGGGTTGTATGACTTATGGTGGTGAAGAGGATGCTGAGGTAGCTGGGCATTGGCTGAGGAAAGTGGAAAGAGTTATAAATTAAATGTAGGTGCAAAAGGAGCTACGGGTGGATTGCGTGACTCAACTATTGGTTGATAGTGCCCACTCTTGGTGGGAGACCATTAGAGAGAGGAGATCAGGGGAGGTATTGAGATGGAGGGACTTTCATGAAGAGTTTGAGGAGAGGTACTATTCTTGGAAACATATGAAGGAGAAAGAACAAGAGTTCTTGGATTTGAGGCAAGGAGATTTGATAGTTTTGGAGTATGAGAGGAGATTTCAGGACTTGGCAGCTTTTGCCTCCACTTACCTTCCCACAGAGCGCCACAGGGTGGAGAGGTTCTGTGATGGACTGAGGCGGGAACTAAGGATGATATTAATAGCCATGTAGTTTTAGTCTGTGCGGGAATTGGTACGGGCAGCTCAGGGTATGGAGAGGGTAATAAGGGATACCCCGAAACTAGTGGTCGAGTAGGGTCAGGTAATTGGATCTAAGACTACAGATTTTAAGTTTTTGACTGGGAGACCTCCTCTCCCAAAGAAAGAGAAGAGCGGACAATCATCAAGTCAGTTCCAGAGAAGGGACAGGAGTTTTATCCTAGGAGGGAGCTTAGGAGGATCTAGACGGGTCAGTGGAAGAGGAGCTTGGGGAGGACAGTCTAGACAGGGAGTCAAAACTGTTGGAGGGTCTACAGAGCAAAAGGAACCAGTATATCTATTTTGTCAGAGGTGTGAGCAGCGACACCCTAGAGATTGCTCTGCGATACCGAGGAGATGTTATATTTGTAGAGGTGAGGGGCATCGATGGAAAGAGTGCCTGCATGTAGAAAGAGGCTGTTACTATTATGGGGACATAAGTCATAGGAATAAGGATTGTCCTCGTAGAATTACCAAGGGAGCCCATAGTCAGAGGATTGAGATTCAGAGCCAGCAGCAATCGGTGATAGTCAATCGTCCTATCAGGCTTACCCAGTCAGGGACAAGTGCTACTCGTGGGAGGCCTAGAAATCAGGAAGGGAGGACTTAGGGTCGGGTATATCACATGACCTACGAGGATGTGGGAGCTGTACCTGATGTGGTGGCAGGTACTTTACAGTTAGATACGATGCAAGTTTATGCTTTAATTGATCCTAGAGCTAATCATTCCTTTGTAACTTATAGAATTGTGAATAACTTGCATATGTTATCTAGTAACTTGGGTGTAGAAGTGACGGTTAGTACACCTCTAGGGGAGAATATGCATATTGATGATATTTATATAGGGGTAAAATTATATATTGGAGGGTTAGAATTGAGGGTAGATCTTAGAATTGAGGGTAGATCTTATGCTGTTAGAGCTATATGATTTTGATGTAATTCTGGGCAAGGATTGACTAAGTAAACATAAGGCACAAGTGGATTGTTTCACCAAGACGGTGACAATCCAAGGAATAGGTGATAAAAGAGTAGTGTTTAAAGGGGAAAGAAAAGTAATTCCAAGTTGTGTAATCTTAGTCTTGGTGGCTATAAAATTACTGAGGAAGGGTTGTTCTGCTTGGTTAGCCCATGAAAAAGAGTTGGAAAAGGGTAGCATAGATTTGACAAGTATTCTTGTTGTAAGAGAGTTTCAAAATGTATTCCCAAAAGAGTTGCCTGGATTACCTCCAGTTAGAGAAATTGAAGTTTCCATAGAAACTATTCCAGGAGTTTCTCATAGAGCCTAGTCTCCTTATAGGATGGCACCTATGGAATTGGCAGAACTGAAGGTCCACATTCAGGAATTATTAGATAAAGGCTTTATTCGGCCTAGTAACTCGCCCTGGGGAGTATTGTTTGTAAAAAAGAAGGATGGCACCTTTTGTTTGTGCATCGATTATCGTCAATTGAATAAAGTGACGATGAAGAACAGGTACCCCCTTCCACGAATAGATGACTTGTTTGATCAATTGAAGGGTGCTAGGGTGTTCTCTAAGATAGATCTGAGATCTAGATATCACCAGTTGAGAATCAAGGAACAAGACATACAAAAGACTACATTCCGAACCCGTTATGGGCATTACGAGTTTTTAGTGATGCCTTTCGGGTTAACCAATGCTTCGACCATGTTTATAGACTTGATGAATCGGGTGTTTCGACCTTACTTGGACCAATATATGATTGTATTTATTGACTATATCTTGGTTTATTCAAACTCTCACTTAGAGCATGAACAACATCTAAAGGTTGTGCTACAGACCTTAAGGGAGAATCAATTATATGCCAAGCTAGATAAGTGTGAGTTTTGGCTCCAGGAGGTGGTATTTTTGGGCCATGTAATATCTACGGAAGGAATACTTGTGGATCCAAGAAAGGTTGAGGCCGTGAATATATATATACACAAGGAAAGAAAATTACTTTGTTTTCGGTTGACATGATAGTGTTGTTTTTATCCTGGAATGGGGGATGTTACAATACAAGTCTACCGAGTCTCAATTGCATAATAATGTCACTTATAATTAATTTTGTCAAAAATGGCATACAAAAAATTGTTTGATAGTGAAAAGGATATTTTAGAGAATGAGTAGGGATCATGAGATTATGAAAACTCCTAAGAGATAAAGGTTGTATTTGATACTAAGTAAGAGTTCGAGTTTATTCTTCTATAACTAATAATGCGAAGTTCCAAGATGATTGAATTTTAGAATCCATTTGTTCCGATTATAGATGTCCTAATAAGGATTGGTTCTCCACATATGAGTCTTTTGCATATGGAATTGTGATGCTTGATAATTACGTTCAAGCAACAACTAGTGTAAACCCTCAGAATAAACTAATACATAAACTAAAAAAATTATAAAAGACAAAAAAAGTATAACTCAAATTGTAAAAAAAGGAAAAGGAATGGGGTCAAAGTGTAATTAAGAAGAATGAGACCATAAATACCTCATTTTCTTCTTCTTAAGGCTAGTGGCATGGACACAATAGGAGAGGAAAAATTCTAGAGCTTTCCATAAAAACATTGAGAGAGAAACACCAAAATTCATCAAGATTATACAAGTTTTAGATAGATTGGTAGGGAAAACACCATTTGGCGAGGGAATTAGCAAGAAACAAGTGAAGAAATTATGAGGGGAAAATAGGGAGAGGGTCAGCTAGTGTGTATAAGGGAGGAGTTGAAATTTTTCAACCGGTTAAGAATCAAAGTCTAAATTATCCCCAAGTAAGGAGCCCTAAACTTGATTATACGAACCAATTTAAGTTCGATTATAAATTGTGTATTTATCTTGAGCAAAATTTAGAGGAAATGTAAAATTGGTTGGAATTGGATCAATTAGGGTATTGTAGGTTTCTTTGGATGTGAAATTATGTAGGAATACCAAAGAAAAGTCAATGGTTAAGAGATCAAAGGTGGCTGACCATTAGGGGAGTGAGTGAAAAGAGAAGAATTTGTGGTTTTCTTTTGTAAGATCCCACATCGGAAGTGAGCATCCAGAGTCAGGGCCTTATAAGTGCATGCTCACCTTAACTAGTAAGACGCGTTTAAAACCCTGAGGGGGACCTGGGTGGAAGCCCTGGATTTGGGTGGACTGGGAGGCCCAAAGCGGACAATAACTTGCTAGTGAGGCGGGGTGTTACATTTGGTATCAGAGCCGAGGACGCCTCGTCTTAAGGTGGGGGGATTGTAAGATCCCACATCGAAAGCGAGCGTCCAGAGCCAGGGCCTTATAAGTGCATGCTCACCTTAACTAGTAAGACGCGTTTAAAACCCTGAGGGGGACCTGGGTGGAAGCCCTGGATTTGGGTGGACTGGGAAGCCCAAAGCGGACAATATCTTGCTAGTGAGGCGGGGTGTTACATTTGGTATTAGAGCCGAGGACGCCTCGTCTTAAGGTGGGGGGATTGTAAGATCCCACATCGGAAGCGAGCGTCCAGAGCTAGGGCCTTATAAGTGCATGCTCACCTTAACTAGTAAGACGCGTTTTGGGGTCATGCGTGGCTGCCAAGAACAAACCCGTGAGGGGGACCTGGGTGGAAGCCCTGGATTTTGGTAAACTGGGAGGCCCAAAGCGGACAATATCTTGCTAGTGAGGTGGGGTGTTACATTTGGTATCAGAGCCGAGGACAGCTCGTTTTAAGGTGGGGGGATTGTAAGATCCCACATCGGAAGCAAGCGTCCAGAGCCAGGGCCTTATAAGTGCATGCTCACCTTAACTAGTAAGACGCGTTTTGGGGTCATGCGTGGCTGCCAAGAACAAACTCGTGAGGGGGACCTAGGTGGAAGCCCTGGATTTGGGTGGATTGGGAGGCCCAAAGCGGACAATATCTTGCTAGTGAGGTGGGGTGTTACATCTTTGTTAATTTCTTGTGATGTGTTGTTATAATATGAAAAATGGTTAGGAAGGATAATTATTGCATGAGAAGGAGAAGAGAACCCTTGGTTCCCTTAAGCCAAGTTTTAACCAAGGCAAGGTTAAAGAGAGAGTAGTTTCTGAGATTTCATATGTTAATAATGGATAGATTATGTGTTATAGAATAGTTTTAAATGGAAAACCATAAAATTTGACGAAAGCCATTTGTAAAACTAAATCGAAAGCATGTGTTATGTAAGGTAGAAATGAATCTATTGGCCATAATGTGTAGCATATTGTTTGACTTAGGACGAATTGCAAAATGTATAGTAAATGTGGAATCCTATAGTGCGCAAATTTCTTGAAATAGTTTTGACCATTTTACACAAAAAAAGGGTGAATTAGCTTAAGCGATTCTTGGGAAATCATATTTAGTGAGGTTACCATACATATAATGTAGAAATGGTTGTTTTGGAAGGAGTGTGGGAAATGAGGATGTTTGAAGGTTTATTTAAACCATTGATGAAAACTAGACAGATTCATCTCCTTAATTTTTAGAGAGGATTCGAGCCTAAAAATGATACAATTTGGAAAAAGATTCTTCATAGAAGTTATGGCTAAGGATGTTAGCTTTCCAACGACACTTACCTTGCTTAAATTGGTGCTCTAGAACTCCACACACACACACACACACACACACACACACACAC
>Ga0325411_1001377_pt1 | contig 27045 bp, 14 predicted proteins | sample PopdelMetagenome_13_FD_206181 | JGI IMG/M metagenome (GOLD analysis project Ga0325411, IMG submission 206181) | Populus deltoides microbial communities from Bellville, Georgia, United States - Xylem-PdIQD-R4 | ecosystem: Host-associated > Plants > Phyllosphere > Stem > Wood/Secondary xylem...
TTAGACATCTCACCCTTGCAACTAAAACATTGATAAACGAATGTCAAGCCAAACACTAGATCCCCTTACTTGAGAAGCAAACATGATTCCGAAGCAAAGGAGCATCTGGTTCACCAACATCTTGTTTATTGTTTCCGGCTTCAAGAACAAAATAAAGTCCAGGATAAGGAGTAAAGTAACATAACAAGAAGAATAATAACTACAAAAAAGAAATACCATAAAAAAATAATAAAACATCTAACGTCAACTAGAAACAATGAAACAGTCATTACCAGAGGAAAACTTGAGGGTTCATTGTCCCAAACACAAGGCATAAGGCCATCTTTTCCACCTTGAAAAGCACGAACTTCATCTTCAAACCAATCCCTAATTAAAGACATGAGAAAAAAAGTTTTTAGAGAGAGAGTTCAAGATTCTATATGAATTATTGAAACATGACATGATGATTGTAACAAAACAATTAACAGAAAACCCAACTAATAGAAATTGTAAAAGAATGGTACAAGAAAATAATGAAGATCCAAGCACCTTCCAGGAATCCAAGGACCCAACCATGCATCTCTTTTGTCCAGCAGTAACCTCAAGCATGAACTTTCCTCACATCTAGCAGCATCCCTTTTATTCAACATGAAGGAACACAAACAAAATCAGTCATACAATTCTTTCACACACACAAAACTGAAAAAATATATAAATTTTGTACATTAAAAAGAGTGTCAATCTTCACAACAAAGAAACAAATGAAAAACGAAATAAATTGCCACCATACAAGTATAAGACATGATTACCTAAATGGAATGGTACATAATTGGATAATCTGAGGATGGTCACTTTTATATGCCATTGAATCAGGGAGGGCCCGATAGGCCATCAACGTTCTGATGATGAATATGTCTATTGCAGGCTTAATATTAGGCAGTTCTTTACGTTGTAGCAGTAGTATATAGGACAGGGCACTGTTTTATAAGACAATCAAATTTTTAGTATGAATCAAAACACTTGATGAAACTAAACAAATCAAAATCCAAAAGAAATGAAGAGGCTGGGTGCAGGTTGAAGAAACTCTGGTAATAACTGTACCTACTCAAGTATACCATAACTGGTTGAAGTAGAATCCCATTGTTTGCTGCATTATGAGAAATAAAGCATCTTACAAATGCTGTCAGTGCATCAACAGCAGCAGACCACACACTACAAAAAGCAAAAAGTAAGAGCAAACACAATAACATCAGTAGCAACATGCTGTATCAAAGGCATCTTTTCAACTAGAAATGGTGATAAATAGGAAACAAAACAAAAGGTATTCTGGATTGGATATTTAGCAGAGATCTATCTCACATTCAATGAAGCATGGTTCCTACAAGAACTCCAAATTATTCTCTAGAACTCATCCTTTTCATCATAAAAATCCACAAGAAAACACGGAAACAGAAAAACAGCAAGTCTGCGTATTTCTACACTCTTTGTGCTAGGGTTCATTAGAATACCAAAAAAAAGGCTGACAATATTTCTACACTCTTTTATACTCGTATATGACAAGAGTGTCAAGATCTGATTCTTCCTAGGTCAAAATTGAACCATTCACTGATATTCGAAACTGATGTTGTTTGTTTCATGAACTTTTCATCAATATTTGAAAATTTCATCTAAAAAATGTACACAGAATTTTTAGTTGAGGCTGAAAAGAGACCTCATAAAACATTTCGAGTGATTTTTTAAGATATGCTTTGCCAGGGAGGAGACAGAGTGATTTTTTAAGATATGATTTGACAGGGAGGAGACAGAGCGTCTTTCTAATTATTGTACGATGACTTGGGATATGTGGAATAAGCTTATTACTCCAAGTTACAAGCATCCAAAATAAGTGAATCGATACTCTTCACGCATTGCTTTGGAAAAGGCAATGAATGCAAGATTTTGTGAAAATGTGCTACTGGCAAATGCTATCATCTTTTAGTAGAGAAAACTTCTAGAATTTTCAAGCATCGTGCTCTTTTAAGTGATTGAGGGAGGATAAAATGATACAAAACCTGCTTAAGGCACACTAATTCCAAATCACTTTTTTACGTTTTATTAGCTGACATTGAATGAGATGGGAAGGCTACTGATTGGATGCCTTACTATCCTTTGTGCAATTGTGCTCTCACCTTCAATCAACCAAAATTTTCTTTTCATCCCAAAAGGGAAGTTTTTTTAATATAACCACATTCTAAGCTAAACAAAAAGAAAGGATACGTTTGTTTCTTAAAAAGAACTGAAGTATAAAGAGATATTGAAAGATGGGATCACTTGTCAGTTGCAGACAGAGTATAGACAAACAATGCTTTGATGTATGAGCTTACCATATCGTAGAAGCCAAATCTTCAATTTTTTGAATTTCTCGTTCTGGATTTCCACTAAAGAGGGCAGCCCATAGCAAAAGAATATCAAAAACCTGGTCTTCAAGCTCCTACATGCATCAAGAACAACACCATAACTTACAGAGACTAATGAATAAATATAACCATAACATTCATGCTGTGGTTACAGTACATAATGAATATAGAATGGCTGCAAACCTGCTTTGGCATTGAAGATAATAGCGAGGACAAAAGTAACCATCCAGCTTCTTTCTCAACTATTGCAGCTATAGGATTTCTTGAAGATTCTGTTAGCATTTTCTTTGAAAGTTCCAGCACTGATCTTGGTAATCTGAGCACAAGAAGACAATTATAAAGCAGTTTTAACAGTTAGACGCAAAGATAAGCATGAGTATAGCACCAAGAAAATAAATCCAAATGAAATGATGGACACACCAATATGTGGTCCACATGCAAATACATCTATCATGTGCAGTAAAATATCTGAAGTAACCATGTTTTATGTTTATGGGAATTGGAAATTTCAACTCAAATAAGAGGTCTGAAGAATCCTAGTATAAAATCATACTTCCAATCCTGCAATAGATTGAAAAGTTATCCTTCAATATTTTCAATGTACCCGTGCCTATTAGGTATGTAAAGTTTGAGCACCCTTCAAATACCCAACTTTTAGTTAATGCATGCATGATTAAAAGAAACCAAGCGACTCTAAAAGAAATAAAAAGAAACTAGTAAATCAGAACAAGAGGGCTTTCTAGAATAAAGGAATTTCCCAACCAGACAAAAGGGTTCTCCAGACCTAGGAACTTAATAATTGTTAGCTGATTTAGGGAGCTTGATCTAGAAAGATTGATTAATAGGCAATTAGTTGTATATAGTTACCTTCTTAGAGATTGTAATTATGATCCAGTAGTGATTGTAGGATGTAATTATGTTGATACTTCACTTTTTACAGAGAAAAAATCCTCAATTGAAAAGGCATTCAGATCATTTTGACAAGGTATTAGAGCTAAAATTCTAAATTTTGTGCTTAACTCTTTTAGTTAGTATTTTTTGTGGATCGTGTTGTGGGATATTTTTCTTGGGTTTCTTTCTTGAGACTTTACTTGGCTTAGGGCTATGGACAATTTCTGGGTGTAGAGAGATTCTGTTTTGGTTGGACATTACAGCAGCATAGTTAGGTACTTTTGAAGTTCCCATTCCCAACAGTTTAAAGTTCTTTTTTACATCAAGCTCTATTTTTTCACTAGTTCAATTCTTTTCTTCTGATTTATCATGAAAAAAGAAAATTATATTGTTTGTTTTAATGGAAAGAATTACTCCACTTGAGTTTCAATTCAAAATGTTTGTTAAGGGCAAAGAATTATGGGGTCACTTGGGTAGGTCATCAAGGCTCCCACTAATCCCAAGTAGATTGATTCCTGGGAGAGCAAGGATGTTCATATTATCTCTTGGTTACTAGGTTCTATTGAACTACATATGGTGAATAATCTTTGATCATTCACTTTGGCTATGAAGATGTGGACTTATCTTAGGAGCATTTATTCTCATAATAGCCCGAAAGTTTAATTGGACTTAGAAATTGGCAACCACCGCCAAGGTAATTGGAATAAATTAGCATTTATTCTGGATCTCTTAATTTATGGAGTGAATATGCTGATATGTTCATTTTACTATTCCCAATGAGGTCTAGTCAATGAAGAACAACGCCTAGTCACTCAACCTGGTCTTAATTCAGAAACTATAACATCTACGATGGTTAATGTGGCATATGCTGCTTAGGGCAAAGGAAGATCCAAGTCATAGACTTAACGCTATAATTGCAAGGAGTTTGGACATATTGCAAAGCGCTTTAACAAAAAAAATTGCAATTATTGCAAAAAGGAGGGGCACATCATTAAAAATTATCGAGTTCTAGTCAGTGAAGAACAACGCCTAGTCACTCAACCTGGTCTTAATTCAGAAACTATAACATCTACGATGGTTAATGTGGCATATGCTGCTTAGGGCAAAGGAAGATCCAAGTCATAGACTTAACGCTATAATTGCAAGGAGTTTGGACATATTGCAAAGCGCTTTAACAAAAAAAATTGCAATTATTGCAAAAAGGAGGGGCACATCATTAAAAATTATCGAGTTCTAGTCAGTGAAGAACAACGCCTAGTCACTCAACCTGGTCTTAATTCAGAAACTATAACATCTACGATGGTTAATGTGGCATATGCTGCTTAGGGCAAAGGAAGATCCAAGTCATAGACTTAACGCTACAATTGCAAGGAGTTTGGACATATTGCAAAGCGCTTTAACAAAAAAATTTGCAATTATTGCAAAAAGGAGGGGCACAGTTAATGTGGCATATGCTGCTTAGGGCAAAGGAAGATCCAAGTCATTGACTTAACGCTACAATTGCAAGGAGTTTGGACATATTGCAAAGTGCTTTAACAAAAAAATTTGCAATTATTGCAAAAAGTAGGGGCACATCATTAAAAATTATTGAGTTTGACCTCAAAATCGACATGCTTTAGCCCCTCATAATGTTGTCCAGTCTAATTTTGTGTAATTTTGTGGCTACCTCTTTGGTTCCTTCTCTATAACAACAATTTGTAAGCAAATTTTTATCTCCTCTCACTCGCGAGATGGTCCAACAATTGATTTTTTTTTTCCTTCAGCATAAAAGGTAAGGGGAATCTACTTAGTTCCTGGTTGATTTTGTAGTTTCCAATCATATGATAGAACATATGCTATGCATAATATTTGTTAGTATAAGGGTGAACAACATATTCAAATAACCAATGACAGTGCTATTCCTATCACTGAAATTGGAACTTTAAGGTCTTCCTTTAATAATGTATTTGCGTCTACAGATTTATCTACCAATTTAATTTATGTGGCCAATTGGTTGATAATAATTGTAAAATTCACTTTGATCATGATGATTGTCGTGCGCAAATCAAGTGTTGGGGAAAGTGATAGCAAAGGAGCCTAAAATGGGTCGTCTCTTTCCTCTCCAATTTTCCATTCCTAGATCCGTTTCTTTCGGTTGTTCTGCGATTGTTATTAATAGTCATGGCATAAGAAATTAGGACACCCCAGTTTTGTTGTTTTTACTTGTCTTGTAAAACATGTTTATTTGGGCAATAAAGATTTGTTTTTACCTTGAGTCTTCTAAGTATGGTTCTTGTAAACTTGGTAAAAGTAAGTCCTTAACCGTTATATTCACATGGCAGTCAAGCATCTACTTGTTTTGAGATCATTCATACTAATCTATAGGGGTGTCAATTCTGTTATTTCACATGCTTAGTACAAGTATTTTGTGACTTTTATTTATGATAATAGTAATTTTTTACGGGTATATTTTCCTCATTCTAAAGCTGATGTACTTTTTGTCTTTCAAACTTTTGTTGCCAATCAATTTTCTACTTGTATTAAGAATCTAAAGGGTGCGTTTGTTTACCTTTAACTTTTGAGTTTGCAATACAAAAAACGCAGTAAGGTGTTCGGTAACACACCAAACTACGTTTTATACTATTGGATCCATTAAAAAATTAAGTTTGAAACGTAGTTTTTACATGTTTTTTAACTGAGTTTCATGAAATGCTGTTTGTTTTTGCGTTTCAAAAGCGCTTTTGAAAAACTTTGAAATTTTTTTATTTTTTTATTTACTTCAAATTAATATTTTTTTGTGTTTTCAGATCAATTTGATGTACTAATATCAAAAATAATTTTTAAAAAATAAAAAAATTATTTTGATGCATTTCCAAGTAAAAAACACTTAAAAAAGTAACCGCAGCCACACTTCCAAACACAACTACCACACTTTTATGCACTAATATATAAAAATTATTTTTATACATGTTTTTTGCTACACATAAACCTCAACCATAATTTTTACCAAACACGTATCTAAATCCAACTAACCACACCTAACCACACTTTTTTAAAACTTACTTTTTTTAAACCACAACCACAAAAACTACCTCAAAAACAAACATAGATTGTGGGGGTATATATCCATGGACTTTCAATTTTATCTAAATAAAGGGTATTATCTCCTAATCTTGTCCATCACATCTCAACATCAACATCAACATAATAGGGTTCCATAACGTAAGAATCATCATCTTTTAGATACTCATACTTTGTTAACTAACTCTTTTGTACTACCTAGAATTTGGGTAGAAACATTATCTACAACTGTATATTTAATTAATCGTCTACCATCCCAGGTTCTCAATTTTGATTCTCTATATTTGGTGTTGCTCCTGAGTACAACACCCTTCGAATCTTTGGTTGTGTTTGTTTTATTCACTTACAATCCATTGAACGACACAAGTTTGCTACTCAATCTATTGGATGTGCTTTTCTAGGATATAGTAATGTCCATAAAGGGTTTGTGTGATATGATTAGGATGCTAATATACTTTGGATTTCATGAAATGTGGTCTTCTTTGAAAATCAATATTTCATTCAATCTCCTTCTCATGATTCCTTTTTAGTTTTGCTCTCTAATTTTGATGATGTGTTGAGTCTAAACAATTTAAGTCTGGAATTGTATATTAGATATGTAGTGTGTATTTGGCATTGTGGTAGATTTTACAATTACGATTTTAAAAAATAGGTTTGAGAAAAACACTTTTAGTTATAATTTAAAAAAAATATGTTTAAAAAAATATATGTTTTGTTAAAACTATTATGAGATGTATTTTTGCATGCAAAATAAATGAAAAACAAGTCATTTTTGCTTCTACAAAACCAATATTTGAAATGCAATTATATGTCAGGTCCGGTGCAAAAAGTTGAAGCTATTTGGCTAAATAAATAGTTTCTCTCATTGTGGTTTGGCAAAAACCAGAAGTTACCACAATACTAAACGATCTTGTAGTTCGCTAGTCACATTGTCTGATCTAACCTTCGACACCAGATCATGTTCTAGCTGAACCTCGTCAATCATCTCGGATTTCACGTCCGAATTCTCTCCTGCAACTCTTCAACCTACTCTTAATACTACTACTAAAGCTAAGTCTTACTAAGGAATATTGTTCATTGTCCTGATGGCATCAAACTTCTTGACTGCAAATGGGTTTATACCACAAAGCTACATCCTAATGGTTCAATTGCAAGTTACAAAGCTTGTTTGGTGGCTCTTGAAAATCAACGAGAGTATGGCTTGATAATGATGAGATGTTTGCACCTGTGGCTAAAATGACTACTGTCACATAGTTATAGCTATCGCTGCCTTAGAAGGGTGGTTATTCCAACATATAGATGTGAGGAATGCATTTCAACAAGGAGACCTCAAATAAGAAATATATGACTCCTCCACCTACATGTTCACTCACTCCTCCTCTCTCCTCCTCTGGTTTGTCGTTTAAAGTGATATATTTATGGAATGAAACTAGCACCACGTGTCTGGTTGGAGAAGTTTCATTCTACTCTTCTTGATTTAATTTTATTCAAAGTCAGTTTGACTCCTCTCTCTTACTTCGAAAGATTGCTATTAGAATTGTTGCACTTCTTGTATATATGAATGCTATTGTTATTACAAGGTCTAATTCTCAATTGATTGAACAACTAAAAGCTCATCTTTACACTGCATTTCATAAGAAAAATCTTGATACCTTGCAGTATTTTCTTGGTAAAGTTGTCCGACTGGTACACTATTGCAACGACACAAGTACACTCAAGAGCTTCTCACCCTAGCTAGTTTAGTCTAGTAACTTGGTCCTTGTACAAATGGAGGTCGACTTCAAGCTACAACAAGATAATGGAAAGCTATGATTTAATCCCTCGTCATATCAAAAACTAGAAAGGAGTTTGAAGTATTTGACAATTACTTGGCTTGATATTTGGCAATTTAGTCGGTTTATACAGGCTCCTCGCCATCCTCACTTGATTGTTGTACGACGTATCCTTCATTATCGCATGGTACTTCTGGTCACGGGTTATTCTTTCCTTCTAGGACTTTTTTACAGTTGAGTTATAGTGATGCGATTGAGCTGGTTGTCCTGACACTCATTCAGTTACTAGTTGGTCCATGTTTTTTGGTTATGCCCTTATTTCTTAGAAGAGTAAGGGACAGAGTTTCTAAATCCCCAACCGAGTCTAAATATCATGCTATGTCATTCATATGCTCTTAGATTGTTTGGCTTTGGGGTTTGTTGGGCAAACTTGGCATTCCTCAACTTACTCCTACTCCTCTCCATGCTGATAACACTAGTGTTGTTCAAATTGCTACCAATCTGATTTTCAATGACTGCACCAAGCATTGCAATAGATTTTCATTCTATTTGTTAAGCACTTGACCAACATCTGATTACTCCTCCTTACCAAGGCTCTATCTCATCATCGACATCAATTCATGGTTGACAAATTAATGCTTTGTGATCCACACACATCAATTTTTGAGGGGTGTTAACTGTAATATCTTGATTTAGAAAGATTGATATGCAATTACTTGATTTAGAAGCTTGATATAGGAAGATTGATTGATAGGAAATTAGTTGCACATAGTTACATTTTAAGAGAGATTGTAATTATGTTCCAGGAGTGATTGTAGAATGTAATTATGTTGATACTTCATTATTTAAGGAGAAGAGATCCTCCATTAAGAGACATTCAGACAATTTTTATAAAAGAAAAATGACCATTAGCAGCTGCAAAACTTATCACTTTACTCGAAAGGTATGGGATTCGAAATCTATAACCGAGTTGCTTTTATATAAATATGCCAATTATCTCAAAGTTTGGTAGGATATAGTAGGACATTTTGAATCTAAAATCACATAGGCATTCCTTAAAGTGAAATTTCATTTATTCATTGTTCCCCTTGGTTATTTTTTTTTTATAATGGACTCTGACTATTCACGTGAGCATTTGAAGAATAAATTACAATGATCAAAGAAATACAAACTCCCAGTTTGAATACCAAGCCACTCTTGCTGACTAGGTTATTAGGAGTTTATGGAAATGTGAAGCAATTCACTTTGAAACTCAACAGTTTGCAAAATTAAATCATGTTCAACAACCATGTAACATTAACGAGTTTATTGGAAGTAGGAACTAAACTAGAATAATTACCTGGCTGGATAGCCAAGAGGCAGTTTGGGTGAAATAGAAACCAAAGCAGCCAAAACAGTAGCTTGCCCATTCAAAGAATCAAGCTCAGTTTTCAGATTGCTTCCCTGTAGGAAGAGAATTGGTTAGGGAGCAATTATAAATGAAATGCATGCGAGATCAGAAGCATAGCTTCTATTCGAGAATTCAAATTCAAAAGAATATCTATACAAAGAAAAATTCAAAACAGTGCGCACTTGTATGAAACTACTTTTATAGCAGACATGTACAGAAAACCTCAGCCTTGAAATTGAAAGGGGACACAACATGGAAACCATCAAGAGCAACCAACAGAAACTTTTTATGAGATGGAGAGTTATAAGAATACAAGGTGTATCTTTATAACTCAAGAAATTATGATAGTTTGATCAAACAATTAAGGAAGGAAGAGAGGGAGGAAGAGAGAAGAAAAAGAAATGTACAAAAAGGATCCTAAATTTTTTCACCTTATTCACTTCCAGCATTAAACTGATTCCAGATTAGTTATGGGAAGCAAACAAGACATTTAAATACAAGGGAGCAAACACTAACACAGATAGAACAAGAACCAAGTGTCATGTCAAAATATTAACTATACCTTTTCAAATGAAATATTGTCTCTCAAAGCACTTAGTGTGGTCACAACATACGACATCAAACCACCAACACATGTAGGATCGACCTCAGCCAAAACACGCAATGCCAAGGCAGCCTCAATGCGTACCTAGCCACAAGTTTGTAATTAATATTCAACTACCATGAAAACCATATAAATGCAAAAACCAGAAGAGTTAGAACACTGAAATAAAAAAACACTATCATCATTAAGTGTAGAAAAAAAATGGCAGCAGGTGAAGATAGGGAAACATAATAGAAAAATGAATTTTTCCTACCCAGGTCCCCCCAAAAGTAAAATACTAGCATTTTTACTGGTTTTATATTTACACCAGAGCAAAAAAAAAAGGGGAGACCCTGAGTTTATAGATAAGCTTATATCAAGCTCATATTTTGATAGTTGTTTAGATGCCACATGCATCTAGTTCATCTCTTCTTCTTGCTTTTATTCTTTATTTTGCTCTTTTCCTTGTCTCATTGAAGTCAATGTTCTTTTAATAAAAATTTATAACTGGTCTCATTAATAACCACCATAATTTCCACCACTTTTCCTTTGCGAAACAGCTTTGTCCTGCACTATGATGACACGATCCTAACATTCAGTATCTTCAATTTAAATTAACCATAATTCAGATCACGGAAAGGCCATAAGAAAGGGAAGGGTAATAATTCTAGTCAAACAACAGTCACAACATTTAAGTGGGGACTTTACCATCTGTTTGACAACTAGATAAAACAAGAGGATGTTCGAAATAACTTTAAAAAAATTTACAGAAAAACTATTTGAAGAATTATAATAAGATTTAAAGAGTAAGACATAATGAAATCCTTACAAGTTGAGAAGAATGAGATACTGCAGCAACAATTGTGCTATCAAAGAGTTCCTTGAATTCTAATGGAACCTGAAAAATAAACAGGTCAAGTTCCACGTTAAAAAATACTATTATTATGCATATAAACAAAAATGTACATAAAACAGCATAACAGTCTCCAATCCTGGGATTTCATTTAGTATTAATCACCAACAAGTAATTTACAAAAAGCGTACTTTATTAGTAGGAAAAACAAGCATAAAGCTTCTCCCATCAAATTCAAATCAACATGCTAAAGTGATGCACTTCTTGATTGAAATGGAGTTATTAGAAAGATAAAACTAGGGACCAGCAACGATAAGCATGGTAAAACCAAGATATGGTTAATAATAGCAGTATGTAATTCAATTATACCATCAAAGAAAATCTGCCGGTACAAATTAAAAGGTATTATGAAAAGAGACTAAAAAGATGTCAAGAGTTAACACATAAAAAAGAGACCAAGACTGCTCTACCAAAGGGCTCACTTCTGATCTGATTGATTAAAAGAAGGTTATAATTGTAAACCCCCGGTTAAAATAATTGAAACCAAAAAAAAAATCTTGACCCGGTAATGAAATGGGTTAAATAAAAAATCAAAGAAATTTAATTTAAAGAAAAGGGATGAAATGTAATGAAATGAGAAGATGTAATAGCATTAAATTTTAGGGGAAGGACTAGTTAGAAATTGGTGGGGTTAAAATCAAAATATGAAATATAGTGGGTAAAAGTGTAAATACCAAAAGATCAACCTTTAAATACATCTCTCTTTCTCACTCTTAAGGCCGGCAGCTCACCAAAGGAAGAAGGGCATGGATTTTTTATTTTTTCTTCTCCATCTCTTAATGAAATCACTTGGAAAAGGTTAGCAAAGAGTGATTAAAAGAGTTGTTGAGTGATCAAAAGAAGAAATTAGGTGGTTTAGTGGGTTTCTAAAGAGTTAAAAGTTAGGGTTAGGGAGCTTAGGAGCAAAAAAGGAGGAGGGAAAGGAACTTAGCTTGTTCTTGCAATCTCCCACTTGGATTAGCATTCATTTAAGGTGAGAAACTCATTTAAAATGTTGGGTTTTAAATGATTATGCACTATGTGAATGGATGAATGTGTCAGTGTTGCATAGATGTTGAATTTCATAAATTCGTTGGTTAAAATGTTAAATTTGTGATGGAATAATGTTTAATGACATGAATAATGACTAGGTATCAATTCAATTGAGAGAATTGAAGAAGAAAAAATCCATCCTCCATATAAAGCCAATTTCGGCCTAGGAGAGGAAAAAGGGAGAAGTGTAGGAAAAATTCAATTAATTACGATTCAAAAACCATTTTATCATGGCATTAGACTTAAATATGCATGCCTAAATGAATTCAATTAGGAATTTATACCTAAATTGTAAGTTTTAAGTTAGGGTTTATATTGAAATGTGAGGGAAATGAGAAATTTATTTTGTTTGGTATAGGCTATGTTTGTTTCCCGGAATTCACTTTCCAGGAAACCACTTTCCAAACTTTCCTGTGTTTGTTTGTCATTAGGAAAGTTGGTCAACGGAAAACACTCTCCAGTCAAAGAAAAATTTGGCTTGGTTTCCAGGAAAGTGTTTTCCTGGAAAATTTGGGTGGAAAACACTTTCCGGAAGTTGTGAAAAATTTAAAAATGTCATATTATTTGCTAATTATATCAAATTTAGTCCTCAAACTTTTGATTGCTATATATATTTTGTTTTGAATATTTATTTTTCAATTTCATCTCTTAAAATTTAATTTTTATATTAACTTTGATCCTCATTTTTATAATTATTATTTGCTTTTCCCTTATCATTTTTTTATTGAAATTTTTTATCTATCAAATTTAGTCCTCATTCTTTTGATTGTTACTTATTTTATTTGAAATAATTTATGAAATGTTAATTATTATTATTTTAATTTCTTCATCTTTTATTTTTTTTATTTTTTAGATTTGATCTCTATTATTTTGATTATTATTTATTTTATTTGAGATAATTTATGAAATTATAATTTTTTTTCAATTTCATTCTCATTCAACTTTTTAATTTATAAGATTTGTTCCTTATTATTTTAATAAACTTGAGAAAAATAAAACAATAATAAGTTATTTTCCAGCTCATTTTCCATGACATAACCAAACACTGGAAAGTGTTTTCCAACTTATTTTCCATTACACTACCAAACATCAAAAAATAATTCACTTTCCCGGAATTCACTTTCCCGGAATTCACTTTCTCGGAATTTACTTTCCAAAAGGAAACTACTTTCCAGCATACAAACGGGGCCGTAATTGGGATAGAGATGAATGAAAATAACTTAGAATATACACAAATAAAGAGAAATCCTAGTGCTATTGAAGGGGGTGGTGCCGACCATAAGGGGAAAGAATTAGGAAAATTAGAACAATGTATATATGTTATTTGTTTACTTATTATAGCATGTATTGAGATGTGGAGAATAAATTGAAAAGAAATGGAAATCTTGTATTTAAATTGTAATGAAAAGGTTGTTTATGCCTTAAATTACGAACATTGAGACTTCGTAAGAATTACAGAATTTTTGTGTTGTGTTGAATTATGGTTTGATGAAGAAATGTTAAAGAAAATGAATATGTTTCTTTGAGAGAATTTTAATTATTTCACGTAGGATGTGAAATGGACTAATTGATTGATGGGGAGGTTGTGTTTAATGATGTTATAAGACATGTGGAAGAGAGATACTTGTCTTGAATAGGAAGGAAAATGAAGGAAAATATTTGGCTGCGTGTTAGAAACCTTAGATTTGAAACTGGACAGATTTGTCACTCAAGTTCCAGGCGAGTTTAGGACTTGAAAATGATAAAATTTGGAATAAGTTTCTTCACAAAAGTTGTAGTTAGGGATATTAGCTTTCAAATGAAACTGACCTTGCATAATTTGGAGTTACAAAACTCCAGATATGGGAAAAAAATCTAAGGGGAGGTCGGACTGAAACCTTACTGGACAGTCTTACATGTTGTGATAACATATAGTTTTTGGTGTGTTAATGGCAGAACTGGGTTTTATTTCCTTCAGCAAAGTTGTACTGGAGTATCTTAGCTTTCAGAAGAAACAAACCATACCCAAAACCGAATTTTATAGCTTCAGATATAATCAAAACAGTAACCAGTGTTCTAGGGGATAAGTAAAAACGACTAGAGTAGCCGACTCTAAAAAATCTTTCCTTTGATAAAAGACTTAAATGATAGAGGTTTTGAGAGTGGAATTTTTATTATAAGCTAAATTGTTATTAATGATTAAGTTGTGGGTGAACTTACATTGAATTACTAAATGGGGAGTGATGTGTATATTTGTTGATACAAGAGAGGTTGCTGGAGCAGGATTCCAAGGCAACGAGGCAGGACCTTTACGAGCAGCAGGTAGGAGACTGACTCCTCTATTATAAACATGCTAGAGCTATTAATGATAATTCTTTATTTTTCCATAAATATTAGATGTATTTGGTTGTATGGGATGAGAGATGAATACTAGAAGGGAATATGAAATTGACTGGTACTCAGTGTCGTACAAGAGGCATCAATTTGATTTGATGACCAGGAATATGAAATTGACTAGTACTTGGAGTAGAACTAAAGGCATCAATTTGATTTGATGACTAGAAATATGAAATTGACTAGCACTCAGCGTAGTACTTGAGATGTCAATTAAGTTGACGACCAAGATACGAATTGATTCCACAAAGAAAAAAAAAGAATGGTTTAATAATTGATTGTCTATGTATAAATTAAGTAGAAGATTTCTTTATCTTTCTATAACATATTTTAGTTATTGCTAATTGTTATAAACTAAATTGTTTACAGGATCTTCACTCATGATATGCAGTAGATCACTTTTGTAGTTTTCTTAAATAGTTATTAAAGTTGTAATTAAGGAAAACATAAACTCCTTTTCTAATTTTGAGTATGTTCATTTGGTATGTATGTAAATTTTCATATTAGGATGCATGTATCAGATAAATTTATTAAACTATGACTTTAGAGATTCTTAAATCAATCCTTCTTTTTCTTTACAATTATAAATGCATGAGATTTAAATTATGATTCTTTTACCTTATAATTATTGATTAGTTATTGTGTGATGAATATGTTGTGTTTATTGATTGTAGTATGAAATGATGGATCAAAAGAATAGATGTGGTATATTCTTGATGGTGTTAAATTACGGAATTGATCCAGGATGATTAGATCGATAATGGAGATTGAAAATAGAAGTGAAATAGGTCCATGTCGATAACTTAGGATCTCTGAGTTTAGAGGAGACTCTATTGAAATTTTGGTAGAAATTTGGATAAGATTATATGTAGCTTACAACATATGTATAAAAAAAATTCCAGATTTTATGCTCATCCATCATTGTATAGATTAATGTGTTGGTAGAAAACGGGGTTGCTACAATAACAATGGATGTTCAAGACAGAGATCATCATAACACAACAGCTGTTTGGTGAACAGAAGAGACTTGCAAGTAACTATTGAAACAGCTTTGATGTTCCAACTAGCCAAGACAGGTAAAAGGGGAGGCAAGCAGAGGATAGACAGAAGACAGAAGTGACATTAGAGGGAAAGAACAAGGAGAAGCAAATATAATGGAAGGGAAATAGGGGATCTAAACAAGAGAAAAGATACAGGGTAAAGGAGGGTAAAAAAAAGAGATGCAACAGCCGCCAGGGCTGGAGCAGATCTGTTTTTCAAGAAAAGGTAGAGCATGTATATGTTGTCAAGCTAAAATAGTACTGTTAAAAAGTTTCACCTTCCCAATCAACTCAAGGGACCATCATTATTCAAATTATGTTGACCATATTTGGACAGTGCATTAGAAAGCAGAAGGAACCATTTTATATGAACAGTATAGTAATGTCTGACCTCGCCCAACGTTTTCAAAGTGTATGACAATGTACGTAAAGCAGCAATTTTCATGGAAGGAGTGGCATCAGAAGACTCAAGCTGCAAGTTTCCAAGAGAACAGAATCAAGACAAGAACCAGCTCATGATAAATCTACCTTGTTCAAATTTGCTTCAGCATACCTGCTTTCCTAGGAAAACTAAAAAGCCCCTTTGAGTAGGTTCAGTCATCTGATCAGTTACACCAACTCTGAGGACGTAAAGAATGCAAGCCTTCAAAACACCAAATGAGATTAGTTAGTAAGTATTTTGATAGCATGGAATGCTACAAAGCAAGCTCTAGATGCAGAGTCAGTAACTTGCATTCTTTCAACTTGTTTTGATTTTATTCCTGTCTACAAATTAGAAATGAAAAAAAAAATCTATTATGATAGCCTTATTGTCAGATGCCAGTATATCCGACCACTCTGATAAGACTATGTCAGATCATAGTTGTACCAAAAGCCTACAATTACAAATCCAAAAGCCAGCAACTCACAGAATTTGAGAATCCTAATTCAGCATTTATTTAACAAACTACTTTTACACTACTTTAAGTTAATATTTATTCAATTAGTTTGAAACTACTTTCTCTTCCATAAAACATTGACATGAAGCACAGCAAACACTATCCTTGAGTTCCTCTCGTCCCCATAACAGAAGCATGGTATTCCAAAGTTATTTTAAAACAGGTATTTGCTAGAAGATAAACACAACTAAATTGCAAAAACACTAACAAATTCTTTGACAACAAAAACAAATTGCAATATGGAATTGAAACGTCAGATAGCAGAACAGCATACAAAAAAATCAAAAGAATAGGAAGAACTAAGCCATGTCCCACTTCAGCTTTCCCTATGTTTAATATATATTCCACTTTGTCAAAAGAATACAATAAAAAAACAGCACAGCATTATCTCTTCATCAAACATCCTACTTACCAAAAAGATTAAGAAACAAATATGCAATTTCTGTGAACAAATATGAAAATTCTGTGAAACAAATACCAGTGCATGAGCATCAACAGAAGTATCTGAGCGAAGCATCTCCATAACCTGCAAAGCATACTGTTGAAGCTCGCTATCTGGATGCAGATACTTTAGACGAATTGCCTGCAATATATAATTTAAGGAGGAAAAAACAAAGTTAGAAACCATACAAGGTTGAGATTAACTAAAGCTCACATTTCAAACCAAGCTCAACTATTAGGCAACACTCCAATAAGATAATTGGGCAATATATTTGGGCAATAATTATATTGATAAATTGATGATGTTCAACAATAGACTATGAATAAAAATTCTAGTAAATATTTCATTCACTAAATTTTCTAACATTAGACTTTAATCAAGAAAGAAATCTTTTAAAGGAAACCAAAGGGTGGGCAACCAAGAAAACAGATAGCACAGTAGAAGCATGAGAGAGAGAGAGAGAGAGAGAGAGAGAGAGAGAAAACAGGAGAAAGAGGGGCTAGGATTTTTCAAGGTAAGTTTTGTTAAAAAATACCTGTAAAAAGTAAACCCAAGATAAGGTTATGCCAATTCGCACATCCTTCAACCGAGTGCCACTCACTGCAATTTGTACTGTTTGTGAGTAGTTGTAGAAAGCCAATAAGCATGTAGACACGGACCAACTTTTAGATGAGCTACTCACAGGCTATCCAAGCCATCATAAAGAAAACCAAAACATAGAAGTGATAAATAACCAAAGACAAAACAGAACAGCAAAAACAAGTTTCAATTCAAAATTATAAGCACCATCACTTGATTTTTCAAATTAACCAAATTCAGAGCCTTGAAAATATAGAACTCTTTCTCCACTGGAAATCAGTTGCTCCTTATTCAATCCTAAAACTTGAAATACCCCGTACTAAATAAAACACCATCTATACATATTACACCAAGACTGTGATTTAATAAACATGATTTCAGAAGAAAATAAGAAGGTGCCAACACCTGTCAAATGTATACTGGGTGGTCAAGTGAATACCTTTTGTGAAGGGCAAAGCCAAATGCCTCTGCAAACCACCTTCTAGTTTTTTTGCTGGAGGAAAAGGACCTTTTCCCCTGGGTTGAACCTAGTAAAAGACAACAAACTATGAGATAGCAGAAAGGAAAAGAAAGAGGGAAAATGGAGGCCAAAAAAAAGACATGACAAGAATCACATGTTTTATGAATACCTGAGCCTCTGGATTCATTCCAAGAGCTAGCAATGAGCCTAGTGCTTCAGAAAATGCATCCCTGACAAGTGATACAGGATCCTCAAGGGCCTACTAAGAGCGACAGAAATTTTCATATGTTCATAACATCAGATTCTTAAATATTAAATGTCTGGAAGGTAAAATAACAAGGAAAACATCACTAAGGAAAACCTGCCTTGACACAATAAGAAGCTGAATTTTCAATTTCACCAACTCCAAGGCATGGTCCACCAATGCTAGCAAATACTTTCAGACAACGAGCTCCAGCTATTCTAACAACAAATGATTTATCTCCTATAGCAAAACGTGTGATGAGACGGAATGCCTCCGTATATGCTGTAGATGCAGCACTACCACCAGACCCTTCCAAAGCTTTTTCAAGCATAAGTAGAGCCTCTTGTCTCACAAAATCCTAGAGTTTAACATATCCAAAAGCATAGTTACAGATAAATGAACAGTCAAGAAGCAAAAAGAATAAAGAAAACTACCCCTGTGATAATTAAAACAGTTTTTTCAGCCAAGTAAATGGAGATCAAATATGATTTAAGGATTTCAGACAACCATAAAAGTTAAGAAATTCCAAGAAGCCCAAAGAAATAAAAATTCAAGTCAAAATTAGCACACGGCAAACCAGTAGCTTAATAATTTCATGCCTCAACTCACTCACTAAAGGGATACTCAATGCTTTCAAATGCCTTTGCAATTTCTCTCTCCAAATACTGCAAGACTTAAAAGGGCTATTTGCCATTCCATTAATTCATACCACTTCCAATCCTCACAAATATCCCTCTCAAGCAAACTACCTAACAAATCACTAACTTTGGTGTGATCCTAAATAATAAATTAATGAAACGAATAATCCTCAATTCTCTTGGGATTTAAGAACGTAACATTGGATACGCTATTTGCTTCACTTTTGCAAGAAAGTTAGATAAGATTATATAATATAATCAATGGTAGTTAATATTTAACATGTTGCTTTCATTAAGGTTCTCATGACAAAAACTATTGTATCAACAACCCAAAATTTAAATTGTGAGGCATTAGATCTTATCTCACTAAAAAATCAAATATATGATAACTTTGGTACATTAAAAAGCTGGATAAATCATGCATTTTAAGTTTTCTTTTTCTTTTTTTCATATAGTTGATCTACCAAATCAGATCTATCCATCTATCAATTTTGAGGTGGTCCAGCTTGGAGCATCTCATTAATATTAAGTGTCAACCACTTAAAAAGGCAGAGCAATCCTAGCCAACCTTACTTCCTTGAGCATTCAAGAAAAAGGTTTCAAAGCATCCAAGTGATTTTAATCCAAAGTGGAAGAGAACAAGCCTCCATTAGACTAGAAGATTCCTCCTACAAAACCCAGACTTGTGATGTTTTATCTATTGACCAAAGGAACTAACACTACTCCTCACATTGAGAATCTCAATCTGAAGAAGGAAAGTGTCAATCAAGTGGCATAGCAACCAGAACAACACGTAAAGTTATATCCTCTTGCATAGTCCTAACTATTCTATTCCATTGGTCCACTTTAGACAGACAACCTCTATCTCTGACTCCTAGGTGAATACCTACCTTTTTGCAGCAGCTTTCAATTTAAAAATTTCAAGGCCTAAATCTTACACAAGGAGAAAAGACTTCCATACCAAGGCATGTAAGAGAGGATAAACACCTATATCAATGTGCAATAAGGTTAGCAAAAGAAAACGTAAGGGTCAATATGTACATATAACACATTGAGCTGGACTACCTCATGAAACTTCATAAGTTTTGAGGCAATAATAGTTGTTTCAGGCAATCCTGAGGTAATTTTTCTTCCGAAATGCTGATATAATTCTCCCAAGCATCGCACAGCACCTACAAATATTCAAAAACATGATGAAGATTAAACGATAAATGTTTAACAAGTAAGAAAAGGTGAAAGGGTAAAATGCTTCACTAACTGACAATAATGTAACACACTTTTTATAGCTAAATTCTAATCCTATACAAATAAAAGGTTTATGATAGAATGCCAGGGAAGAGCAAATAGTTTTACTATAGGTTAGACAGAGAGTTGGGTGCCGCTTAACATCTAAATTTATGTATGATATAGTAACATTCATATAAAATAGTTACCCAACATGAATTATTTAGCTTCTTTTATTTGTGAACACTAGAAGAAATGAAATCTGAAAAACACTAGAAGATTATGGCATTGTGCAAAAAAAAAGGGTACAATATAAGGAATAATGCTGACAAAAAGACAGGCTTTCGTGCCTTGCTAAAGTTTAGCTAGAAGAGTTCTCCTAGAAAGCCCTTAAAGCATTACACTATAAAGATTTGAAGATGGAAAAATCCTTAAGAATTCTAGAATTCCTCTCTAACAAACACTAAGGAACTGCAAACATTGCACAACTACAAAAAATTTGACAATCCTTTCTCCTCCCAAAACCCACCAAGTGCAGCAGCAATAAGCCTTCCACCCTAATGGTGCAAACGCATTGCTCATTGCAAATAGCAAATGACCTACTCCAAATCTCCCCACTGTTATGAAACTCAGAGCACAAGGAAGACAGCCTTATACCGCCTTCTATATTACAATAAATCCTTCATACTAATTTACAATTCACCATTGCCCACGTGAAAGCACTGACATACCAACGATGCATCTTGACTAAAATTAACTACAAGGAATCAAGTTCAGAGAAGAGAATGGAAAGCCTTGCAGGAATAAATAAATAAATAAAAAGATGCTTCCAAAAGTCCACAACCTACTATTGGATGTCAAGAAGAATCTAAAAGATTTAAAAAAATAAATTAAAAGAGACATGGACACTCCTCTCGTTTAGGACTTTGGAGAAGTCCAAATCCAAGGCACCTTTTTCCATTTTATAAAAACATAAATGGGTGCTTTGTACAATTTAAAGTGTAGAAAAATGAAATAAGTATCAGCTTTTATTTGCATTAAGGAAACGTTGGTTTTGGGTGGAGGGTGGTTACATGAGACTGGTATTGGGGACTCTTAGAGATTCACCCAAATGTTGAATCCGGGGGGGGGGGGGGGGGGGGATTTTGCATTAACCCATATGTAATCCCTGGATTTCAAAGACCACAACTACATCCCCTGAATCACTCCAAGTGCCATCTACAACTTCTGTAAAAAGCACCATAACTAGCACCATGAAAGCCATTGCACGAATGCATACAAATCATTTTTTGGCATCCAAGAAAAAAAAAATAATCCATTCAAAAGGATTCTCAAATCTTTCTGCTATCTACTAAAAAACTATTTGAAAACACTTTAAGCACTACACCAATATCTTATCCCACAACCAGTGTTAGCACTACACCAATATCTTATCCCATAACCAGTGTTGTCAAAGGCAAAAGGCACTAAGCCTGTAAAATGCTCAAGGCACTAGGCGCTCGCCCAAATGAACCAAGGCGATATGCTATAAATAAAAAAATATATATATGTAATATTATATTATATAAATCTAAAATATATATCTTCCCAGTTAAGATTAGATCAATAGAAAATCAAAAGAAAATATAAAATACCATAACAGTCATATAAAGTTATGTTTTTCACCTTTAAAACAAAGTAAGATAATTTAACGTAGTGAGTAGCCAAATAGATTAAAATGCAAAATTAAATATCATCATCTTTATTCATTAATCTTCAAAAACATCTTCTTCCATGCTTTCTTCTCCTTCACTTGAATCCTTCATATCCTCTATTTCATGATTATAATCCAAGTCCTCATCTCTCAAACCATACTACACTTGTACAGATGTGTTGTTCTCCGACTCCCACTATTGAAAAAAGAAAGTACTATTGAAAAAAGAAAGTGTGGCTGGTGTTTCTCTTCTAAGTGCCCTTCATTGTCTGTTTGTCTCCCGCTTTAATGATTTTTTTTTAATTTTCTTACCCTAATCTTTGTTTTTTTTACAAAATACCCCTAATTTGTTTCTTGTGGTAAATTAAAAAAAATGACAAATACGTCAAAACATAAATAAGTTAAAAAATCCAACAGAAAAGGAACTTCAAGCAGGCACTAGCCTTGATGCCTTGCACCCACTTCCAAGGCACTCGCCTAGGCGATGCTTCATTGGAACCCAACGCCTGAGGCTAATAAAGGCACTGGGGCCTCGCCTCGCCTGGAGCATCTCTTGATAACATTGCCCATAACTCCCCAAAACTCCCGAAAATTCTAGATGCGGCAATAAGACCTAATCTTACCCGTTCAGACTTCAAATGTAAATCTAAGCCAATGTCGTCCTGTCCCAGTAACAAGATTGACATTTCACTCAGGAAAGACTTAGTTGCCCGAAAAGTAAGCAGCACGCATACAATTACTGCAATAAATCCAAACAGCTAGCAAGGAGTTTCAACACTGAAAAATGTATCCATTGATAGGGGGGGGAATTCAATTTACGATCAACTTGCATAAAAATGCTAGAAGTAAATTTATATCATAATTTGCCATATCTAAGAAAAAAAAAGTGATATTTTGAACCAACCGGCAACTCTTTGAGGTTCGCTTCTCTTAGCATCAGAAAGAAACCCTTGGAGAGTACTCGCTCTGGAGTATATCGAAATACTATCCCCTCTAGATATGATCTTAGCCATTGCCACTGATGCCAAATGCCGCACTGGCCGCCGCGCGCCAAGCTTGAGCAATGAATACAATGCATCCTCGCATTTTCTTTGCCATAACAAAATAGATTCCTGACATTATTAAACCAAAAAAAAACGATAAATCAAAGAAAATCCAAAACGCACCGTAAAACAAAAAAAAAAACTATAAGACCTGCAGATTTTCGAAGAATTAAAAAACAAGGCGTTTTAATAAAAGAAGAGAGAAAGGGAAGGGAAGGACCTGTGGCTCTTCATCGATGGCGGAGAGGAGATCGGAGAGGAGATCGAAAGAGAGGAGAGGGTCAAGGGATTGTTGGGAAGCGGAGGCGCCTATGGATTCTAATTGTGCGACTAAAACACCGAATCGAGAGAGAGGCACGTTCTCTCTCACGAAGTTCTTTGACATTTTTTGTTTCTTTCTTTCTTTCTTTTTAAAGATCTTGTATTAAAGGGATTGAAGAGAGAGGGATTGTAGTTGAAGAACTAAACGCATTGTTGTTGTTGTTGTTTAAATTTCTCTAAGAAAGAATTTTACAGGCTCAGTTGGGTAGAGACGAGAGAGAGCGAGCTGGATTTGATTCGAAGGGATTTGTGTTTGTTGCTCAGACTTGAAATGAATTGAAAGTAGACGTGTAAAAAAAAAAAAATAGGTTCTGCGATGGCGTTTCTAAAATGGTAAAACATATTTGGACCTAGTTCATTAATTGTAAAATAAAACGATAAATAATAAATTTGGTTAGATTAATAATATAATTATAAAATAAAAAGTTAATGATAATAAAAAATATTAATAACTAATTATAAATATTATAAAAAGCACTCTCTAAATATTTCTAAAATTAATTTTATCTGATAAAAATATAAAATTAAATAAGAACGGGACAATTTTAAAAAAAATAATAAACAAGATTTAAAACTTAATTACTAATAAGGCAACACGATGAATTAAAAAAATTAATTTTAAAAAAGATTAAAAAAAACTATAACGTTTCTAGTCTGACACATAAGTTAGCACACCACTGACTGGCAAGACAGCAAGATTATTGCCTCATCAAACACAGCGTCTCTCCAACAGCAGCATCACTAGTCATTTAGTGTGAGGCTGTGTGGCGCAAAGGGTTATTCCTTGCATTGCTAACTGACAACGACAGCGGTGGATGCCGCTGGTAGTGGGCAAAGAACCCACTACTAGTAATAAAGAAGAAGAAAATAAAGAGGAGCAGAAACTCTAATATCTCTTTAGAGTTTGGAAAAATTACCCCCTTCCTTTTCTTTTTAATTTTAAATATTAAGGTTTTAAGTTTGTATATTGTGAACATGTTCCTAAAACTTTAAGCCTTATTACAATTTAAGGTCTTTAAGATAAATTACGAATTTGCTCTCTATAAATAAAATTTAGATTTTATACCCTAAATTAAAATTAATTGTAGAATTACTTTTTCTAATAGGATTATGAATGAATTAAATTGTTTAATTTATTTTTTTAGTTTTATAATATCCTAATGGGATTATGATTTATTTAATTAAATAGTTTAATTAAATTTTAGAAAAATAGTTTTTCTAATTTAATGAGAGTTTTTAAGCCAAAAATATTTTCTTTTTGGAAATTATCAAATTGAATTTGATTGGATATTTTTAAGTGTTAAAAATTAAGTGTTTTTATTTTATGGTTGAATGGTTGTAATTTTTGTTAAATATGACATGTATGTCTTGTTTTATCTCTATTTTTTCTTCTGGATTGTAATTGTTTTCTCATCTAATATCCTTATAATATAACTTATGATTTCTTAATTAATTATATAAATGTTATGTAATTTAGAAATGTAGAAATCTAGATAGGAAATTATTATATAATCAAAATGCTTGTAATGAACTTATAAAAACTTACTACAACTACCTAAAATTTGACCATCTACTTCCCTTCAATTGCTCGATAAAATTAGTTTAGATAAATTCATAATCATTCAATTAGAATGGCATACTAGAGGTGTGTGTTTATATATAAATTGTTACGTATGAAATGTATATATATTATATCATCTTATGTATGAGACCTAATTAATTGATAATAAATCTCTCATTAATATATTAAGTACATGTTGAGAATATGAATAGTTGCCTTCCAATTTTATATGCATAAAAAAAAAGTTACATTCATGGATAATTTGTTGAGTCACTCAAGATTATCATTAATCGAATATGTTTAATGCTATAAAGCTATAAAATTGGATCTTACTTAACTAACTTGTTTGATTTGGATGTATCACTTATAATCATATGAAGTTAGAGGCATGAGTTAGGCGAAATATATATGAAATGTTTAGATAAAGAATTTTTACCTAAGTGATCTAGGAGTGACATAAAGGTGTGATTAATACACTATATTATCTATCTAATTTAATTTATTTTGATTTGTTGAGTCACTCAAGATCAAATAAATTAAATAAGATCCTAACTCACTAGAAAAATCTAAAAGAGATTTCTTTTACTAATAGAGAGAGTTATTAATTTGCAAGAAAAATAGTGAGAGACTCATTTAGAATTAAAGTCCTTATCTAAATTTGAAATTAAATATGTATGCATGAAACTAATACTTGCTCTTTTTACATTAATAGGTTGATAAATAAAATAAGTAGCAGCATATCTTATGAGCATACTTGATGCTAACAAATTGATTGGACTAAATTTTTTAGACTGACACTAAAATATGAGAATTGTTCTTAAGCAAGAAAAAAAAAATATTACATGTTCTAGAAAAATCCAATTTCAAATGCCTCTGCTATGATGTTAAAGAAGAAGTTAGGAATGAACATCATGATGACAATGAACAAACTGTATTTTTTTATGTTAGCCAGTATATCACCCGAACTTCAAAGGTAACACGAGAATTGTTTGATAAGGTTAGTAGGACTGAGAAGTACGAGACCTCTAAGGAATTGTTCCACTGCAAGATGATAGAGGGTTCTTTAGTGAACACCCATGTTTTGAAAATGATTGGCTATATTAAGAAATTGAGACAATGGGGTTTTGTCATGGACTATGAGTTAAATGTTAACTTGGTCTTGTAGTTATCACCCTAAAACTTTTCACAATTCAATATGAACTATCATATAAACAAGTTGGATAGTATATTGTCAAAGTTACTTAATATACTTAAAACTAATGAAAGGGCCTTTAAGCAGGAAAAAGGTTCAGTTTTTCTAATTTAGTCTTTTAGAATGTCTAAGAAAAAAGATAAGAAGAATAAGAGTGTTGTCTTTAAAGAAAACAAACCTATTGGAGGTATCAAGAAAGACATGGGCACTTATCATCATTGTGACAATAAAGAACATTAGAGGATAAATGACAAGGAATACCTTGCAACTGTGAAGACAAAGAAGCTTAATGAAGCTTCTACTTTAGACATGTTTATAATTGAAAGCCATTTTATAACTTTGCATTATAGTTCTTAGGCATTAGATACCAAATATGGTTTTCATATTTGCAATTGCACGAAAGAACTAAAAAAAAGTACAAGATTAGTTGTTATTTTGTTTTGATATATTAAGAGATTGTTTTCATTTTATTTAGTATTAAATGGATTTGAATTTATTATTGACAATAAATGTTATTCCTTTATAATAATGTTGTTTTTTTTTTTATGGATCTGGTAATTATACAAATGGTTTGTATATACCCAAATTTAAAATGCTACTGTAATAAAATATAAATACAAATTGTAATAAGTATTAAAAAACTTCGATTGGATCGAGATGGTTAATATTTAACCAAATATTTCAATGATTATTTAAAAGAGAATGAGATTCTCTACACCTTTTAAAACACTATTTCTAGATGAAATATATTCTCAAGGTTAAATCATTGGATGTTTAGCCTGAACCTTAAGAAACACGAAATCTCTATAAATTTGGTAGGGCATGTCATCCATCAATGAGATAAGAATCTCTAATGGAAACTGTGAATGACATGTTGCTTATAATTAATGGCCCTACCAATTACTTGAAAGAAATATATGATATTTATTCCAAGAAATAACTTGAAGATATGGACTTCATATGCTAACCAAGTTTGGAACTTGGTTAATCCACCTGAAGGGATAAAACTCAATGGATCTAAGTGAGTCTTTAAGAGAAATACTAATATGAAAGACAATATACAAATATGCAATACAAGCTTTAAAGAGTAGGAATATCCAATTTTGATGGTATAATCAACATATTTGATTTCATAAAAAAATATGGATAAACTTTGTGTTTACAAAAGGTTAGTAAGAGTAGTGTTATTTTTCTAATATTATATGTTGATGATATATTATTGTTAAGAAATGACATATCTTTACTTTACTCAATAAAGTTTTGGTTGCCTAAGAATTTCTT
>Ga0325411_1001381_pt1 | contig 27026 bp, 18 predicted proteins | sample PopdelMetagenome_13_FD_206181 | JGI IMG/M metagenome (GOLD analysis project Ga0325411, IMG submission 206181) | Populus deltoides microbial communities from Bellville, Georgia, United States - Xylem-PdIQD-R4 | ecosystem: Host-associated > Plants > Phyllosphere > Stem > Wood/Secondary xylem...
TCCTCAACAGTTTGTAGCTGTGTTAATTAATCTGTATATAGGTGGTGGGTGTAGTTAATATTGGATATTAATTTGCATTATTTATAAGCTAGTGAGTCCGTCCGTCCAGTGCATTATTTGGTAGGGCCAGGCATTGCATCTCATTTGACCACAACAGAGACATTATATTATAGTCCTTTAACTTTTATGATTCTTTAATTAAATCTTTCAACATATTTTTTTCTTGTTCCCCCCCCCCCTCTAATTTCATCCGTCTTTCATTTTTATTCTTTTTTTATTTGATTTTATTTTTTATATTTTATCAATTTTAAATTAATTTTCATAATTTATTTCAGTTTGTTTTTTATAAAATTATTGCAGTCCCAAATAAACATCTTAATATTTGGTTTATAGTTGATTTTGCAAGCATGTATTTTTAATATCATATAATTAAATAAATTAGTTTTTTTTTGAAAAATCAAAGCTATCAAATTTAATAGAGTTTATGACTTGAGTTATATGTTTGACGTGTTAAACCATGAAACTCAGATCAATCAATATATTATTGTCTCAATATTAAAAAAAATTATCTTGAATTTTTTTAAAACAAAATAAAGCTTTTTACTTATCATTCGAGTTGTCTATGGAATATACAATTTAATTCTAAACACATGATAAATAAAAAGTCGGAGATTTCAAGAATATCATACTAATAATATTAAAAAAGTTTTTTTCCACCTAGATATTTTTTTTACTTTTAAATATTTTTTTTATTACTCACTTATAACCTAATATTCACTTTTGAGGGTGTTTGAGAATGTAGTAACGGTTGTTTTTAAAGTGTTTTTTGCTCAGAAATACATCAAAATAATATATATTTTTTATTTTTTAAAAATTATTTTTGACATTAGCATATCAAAATTATCTGAAAATACCAAAAAAATATTAATTTAAAATAAAAAATAAAAAAATTTAATACAAAAACAAACAGATCTTTTATCATTCATCACGTGAAAACAAAAATAAAAAAGAGAACCTTGAGGGGTGTAGATCAACTGGTCAGGTTCTAGGTTTGATCACTAGAGGTCACCAGTCTCATAAACTTCAGGGTTACTAGAAACTTATATAGTCGTTAACTTCAAGATTTATGGGATTATTTAAAATATATATTAGTTCATCTGGATATTCATATTAAAAAAAAAAGAAAAAAAGAAAGAAAAAGGAACGGGGGACATTCATTCCGCACACCAAAAATACAATAAGGGTGAGGTCCGCTCCCTCTGTCAATTCAAAATATTATACTTATTTGATCGTCTTCAGGTTGTGCGCGCACTAACCGGAAATAAATAAAACAAAAATCACTAAAACAAAAATAGCCGTTATGTCCTCTGTCTTGCTTGTACCACTAACACTAACAAATCCCAAGAACCCTCACCATCTCTCTCTCTTGTAAATTCAGTTACAAATCTTTCAACTTCTCCTCTGTAATTCTCAATTCATGTGATTTTTGTTGGTTTCTTACTCTATTTTAGAAAAAAGAAAAGAAATAATAAATCATATAAGCTACACTTCTTGATTTCTCTAATTCTCAGATACCAAAGCCTGTGCATTTCTTGATTCTCTCACTTGTTGCGACCAAAGCGGTGCAGTTTTCTCTGTATGTTACTAAAGAAAGATGGTAGGAACACCAGTAACACCAGCATCAAAGATGATACAGAGAACGCCGTCGACAACTCCAGGCGGTGGAACCAGGGTTCGCGAAGAGAAGATTCTAGTAACAGTTAGGGTTCGGCCGTTAAGCAGGAGAGAACAAGCATTGTATGATTTAATTGCTTGGGATTGTCCGGATGATCACACTATTCTTTTCAAAAATCCTAATCAGGAGCGACCTGCTACTTCTTATAAATTTGGTAATTATAATTATTTAGTTTATTTGTGATTTTGGATGATGAAATTGGTAATTAATTTAGTTTGCATTAATTGGTGGATTAATTATTATATTCTGATAGATAAGGTTTTTGATCCGAGTTGTTCGACGCTCAAGGTTTATGAGGAGGGAGCTAAGAATGTTGCTTTGTCTGCTCTTACCGGAATCAACGGTAATTATTATTATTATTATTATTATTATTATTATTATTATTATTATTAATTTGCTTTTAGAGATATTTGGGCAAGTTTTAGTAAGGAAATTTGTTTCTTGTAGCGACAATTTTTGCTTATGGGCAAACTAGTAGTGGGAAGACATATACAATGAGAGGAATCACGGAGAATGCTGTCACGGACATCTTTGAGCACATAAAAAATGTAAGTTATGCTTTATAAGTGAAATAGTTAGTGAATTTTCACGCTTGAGTGAAAGGCCTTGTAATTGCTTAATTTTTGTTATGCAATATATATATTTTGTTACGAATTGTTGGGATTAAGAGATTTTTAGGCGGAGTGGAATGGAATGTATTTTTCTTTTTGTATGCTGACGACATTTTTCAACCTACAGACTCAGGAGAGGGTATTTATTCTAAAGGTGTCTGCGTTGGAGATCTACAATGAGAATGTTATAGATCTTTTGAATCGTGAATCTGGTCACCTTAGACTTTTGGATGATCCTGAGGTATGCAGCAGGTTTTTGGAAAATGTTGATGAATATTTCCAATGGATTTAGCATGGCTAATAATTTTTTCATTCTTCTGGTAAACAGAGAGGGATCATTGTGGAAAAGCTAGTTGAAGAAGTTGTCAAGGACATTCATCATTTGAGACACTTGATTGGCATTTGTGAAGGTAATTTTACTATTCATGTCTGTTATATCTCTTTGGTTCAGATGTTTCAATCCCTGTACTATCCACCATCATGGCTGTACCATATTTCGGGGAAAAGTTGCAGTTAAATCATGATACGAACCCATGATGCATTATTACATAATCCTAACAAACATTGGCCACTGCAGCTCAAAGGCAAGTAGGAGAAACTTCTCTGAATGATAAGAGCTCTAGATCACATCAGATAATACGGTTGGTGAGTTTAAATCACATTGTGAATTTTACTTAATAGTGCTTAGATTTAGTTATAGTTGGTTCTTTGTTACTTAATGAGATTTGCAATCTCAAGTGTTCATCTCATAATCAACTAGGTTTTATTTTATTTTTATTATTTTATTTTATTTTTATTTTACAAATGATCTGTTATTTCAAGTATACAAATAGCTCATGGGAATCAGGTTCCTTGTGTCTGTAATCATTTGTTACTTTCTTGGTTAAAGTTCAAATGTTCACTCATGACACTGACATTTTCTGTTGCTTGCATGACTGTTTCGAATAACAGACTGTCGAAAGCAGTCTCAGGGAAAAATCAGGGTGTGTGAAGTCCTTCCTAGCAAGTTTGGTATGTTTATGAACTTTCTCCTCTTCTCTATCAAGATTCATTGTAGCATGATTAATTCATTGAAGTGCTGGAAGCTCTACAGAATCTTGTGGACCTTGCTGGTAGTGAGCGTGCCTCACAAACAAACGCTGATGGTGCAAGATTCAAGGAAGGTAGTCATATTAACCGCAGTTTGTTGACACTCACAACAGTGATCAGAAAACTAAGGTCAGTTAGTGCTAAGGACCCAAACTAATGCATCATGGACTTCAGATTCTATACTATGTATCTGGTCATATTTAATAAACAAACTTACCATAAATAACCAAATCTCTCTACTGTTTTGTATTTGCTATGACTACAAATTTCAAGATCATTCATTAGAACCTTAAAATGACTAAAAATGAAGCAATTTTATTGAGATTGTTGAGTTAAGTTGAGTGTTAATATTTTTCCATTTGTTCCAAGCATTGGCAATTGGAGAATTTAAATATATTTTGAATTGGTGAAAACTTAGGCATCCTGGACTCTTTCTCTTGTCTAATTTATTTTTGCAGTGGTGGAAAGAGGAGTGGTCATATACCATACAGGGACTCAAAGCTCACACGGATATTGCAGCATTCACTTGGGGGTAATGCTAGAACAGCAATTATATGCACCATGAGTCCGGCTTTAAGTCATGTGGAACAAACAAGGAATACACTTTCATTTGCAACTAGTGCAAAGGAAGTTACCAACATTGCCCAAATAAATATGGTATGTTGTTTTAATTATAGTTTCCTCCTACAGAGAATTAGCAAACTATCCTTCAGTTATCACAAGATTTTTCTGTCTCCATAATGGATTAACTTGCTGGGTGCTTAGCATTGGTGTCACCATGAATCTACAGCATCTTAAATTTGAGCTGCTTATCAACAGAGTCTTAGAGCACGTTTGGGAACGCGGCTGCGTTCCCAAAAAATTTGAATTTTTTTTTTTTTACTAAAATTTAATATAGTTTGTATGTTTTGAATCGTTTTGATGTGCTGATGTCAAAAATGATTTTTAAAAAATAAAAAAAATCATTTGCATGCATTTTGGCACGAAAAGTTATTTGAAAAGCACCCGCAACCACATTGCCAAACATGCTCTTAACGTTTCTTTTGTAGGCAGACAGCAATTATTCTGACTGTCATCAGACAACTATTCATCAGTTGCTGTCTCATTAAATGAGTTTGTATAGCATGCTGATTTCAATTACCCTTTGGAAACCATTCTTTATTGAATGTGGTTTCAAATAATGTAGCTTTCATCATATATGTGCATGTGTCTTTTCAATATCATTTTTTTATTTTCATACTACTAAGTATAAGATTTACATACTGTGTTATCTTTGATTGTCTTGTCTTCATGCTGTGCGCAAACCTCAAAGGTGCTCTAATGGTTCAGGTTGTTTCAGACAAGAAATTAGTTAAGCATTTGCAGAAGGAAGTGGAAAGACTTGAAGCAGAGCTGCGGAGTCCAGAGCCTTCTTCGGCTTCTTATTTGCAGTCTTTACTAATAGAAAAGAATTTACAAATTGAGCAGGTACATGAGTGTCTGGAAAAATGCAAAAGTAAATGATTTCCATCTCAATGATTAGTTGTGAATAGTGGATTTCTGACTGGAAGTAGATTACCAGTCGAGCTAGTAGAATGGAACCATTGACATTAAGAATTATTTGATTTTGCATATTCTGTTACTGTCTGATGAAAAATCTCTGAGCTATAGTGAAATCCTTCTCTAAATTTAAATTTCTTGAGCATAGAATAGGAAATTTATACATCTATTATATGCAAAATATAATGCTAATTTAAAGTGCTTTCCCTCTCTTCTACTAAATGGTTCATTTGTTTCACCTTTGATTCGTAGCTGCATATAATAGCTTTTTCTTCAATTGTTTTAACTGGAATGAAAACTTAACAAAATGCCAAAGGTGTTCATATTGTAGAATGACTCATACTACTTTCCCATCTTTATAGGGTTAATTTGTAAATAACTTCTTCTATGCAGATGGAGAGAGAAATGAAAGAGCTGAAGCGGCAGAGAGACCATGCGCAATCCCAACTTGAAGAAGAAAGAATTGCACGCAAAGAGCAGAAGGTTGTTCTAGTGACTACCTTTGCATCTATTTTTCAGTTTCCATTTTGTTTCTAACTTTTGACATTTCCAGGGTACAAGTCAATGTGGACCCTCTGGACAAGTAGCCAGGTGTCTTTCATTTCCCGTTGAGAGTGGACAGGTTATTGGTGGTAAGCCTACAGAAGCACAACAGATGAATGTGGTTGGAAGGCAGGCAATGGTTCGACAGTCAGTCACTTCTACAGATCCTTCCATGCTTGTTCAAGAAATTCGTAAGCTTGAGCAGCGACAGAGGCAACTGGGTGTGGAAGCGAATCGAGCACTTGAAATACTTCATAAGGAGGTTGCTTCCCACAGACTGGGTAATCAAGCAACTGCTGAAACCATAGCAAATATGCTGTCTGATATCAAGGAAATACAAGTAGTTTCCACTTTTGCAGGAGAAATTGTAAATGGAGAGAAGGCCAACGCTGCCAGCTTGAAAGAAGAGATCACTCGGTTGAACTCTCATGAGTGTACCATTGTGTCTCTAGAAAGGAAGCTTGATAATGTTCAGAAATCCATTGACATGTTGGTTTCCTCTTTTTCAAGTACTGAGGAGACTCCAAACTCCAAGGTCCAATTAAAGAAGAAGATCTTTCCTTTTGCATTGAACAATAGTTCAAGCATGCAAAACATAATAAGGTCCCCATGCTCACCTCTGACCTCTTCTGGTGGGGCAGTGGATAATGAGATTGAGAACAGAGTCCCTGAGAACAGTAATGCATTGTTTTGTAGCAATTCATTAGCCAGGCCATCTGAAACTACTCCACTGAAGAGTGGTAAAAATGGCAACCGTACTCCTTCAAGGGAGGTAACTCCAGCATCTGGTTCTAATTCGGTAAATGTGAAGAAAATGCAGAGGATGTTCAAGAATGCTGCAGAAGAGAACATACGGAGTATTAGAGCTTATGTTACTGAGTTAAAAGAAAGGGTGGCAAAGTTGCAATATCAAAAGCAACTTCTAGTTTGCCAGGTACAAACTATTTGTGTGCCTTGAAGTTCCTTATTCTTAATTTACATCTCACATCTCTTGAAATAATTGGTTCTTTGATTTCACTTTCATGGGTTAGGGCCAATGAATATACTAGTTTTGGGTCAATAAGACAAACAAGTTTTAAAGGCATTGATTTTTTCTTACTTGCAACTATGACACTGCTAGTTATTTGAAACAACCTTTATCCTTCTGTCCTCTGGTCTAACAATTGCTTGATCTTTAATTCTCTTTAATCTTTGCATTCTATTGTTAGGTTTCTGCCATCCAACCATATGCATGATAATATATGTCAATCCTGAAAGAAGAAATGATAATCTTACTATGACCATCACTACTAAAATTGAACAATTTATTTGATTTCTAATTTCTTACTTTTTTATCAAGAATTCCAATGGAAATTTAGCTTCTGGTGTGTTCTCCCTGAAAAGCAGTGCAATAGAGAGAAAAACTAGAAAAAAGAAAAGAAAAGTTTGCAGTCCATTGATGATTGGTATGGTTATTATGTTGAATTAATTACTTGTTATAGAGATACATGAAGCATTTTTATCATCGACAGGTGTTGGAGCTCGAGGCAAATGAGGAAGCAACCACCGAGACAGAAAATATGGACCAGTCTCCCATGCCATGGCACTTGGTTTTTTATGATCAAAGAAAACAAATTATTATGTTATGGCACTTGTGCCATGTTTCAATCATACATCGTACACAATTTTATTTGTTATTCAGAGGGGAACCTGGTGATCAGATATATCTGGAAGTTGAGCTTAGACGGTTGACATGGTTGGAGCAGCATTTGGCTGAACTTGGCAATGCAAGCCCAGCACTGCTAGGTGATGAACCTGCAAGCTCAGTGTCATCAAGGTAATCTCAGGTGTCTTTAACCAAATATGCACGTGCTGCATTTCTCAATCTATTTTCAGTAAATGATATGACCACTGACCATTTGTAACTTGGTGTTTTTATGCAGTATCAAAGCTCTGAGACAAGAAAGAGAATATCTTGCTAAGAGGGTGAATTCAAAGCTTACAGTAGATGAAAGAGAAATGCTATATGTGAAATGGGAAATCCCACAAGGAGGGAAACAAAGGAGGCTTCAACTGGTGAACAAATTGTGGACAGACCCTCTTAACATGCAACACATTAAAGAGAGCGCAGAAATCGTCGCAAAGCTTGTTGGGTTTTGTGAATCCGGTGAACATGTCAGCAAGGAGATGTTTGAGCTAAATTTTGCAAACCCTTGTGATAAGAAGACATGGATGGGGTGGAATTTGATATCTAGCCTTTTAAATCTGTAGCAAAAGAAGAAACAGGATATCAATACATGACCATTTTGTAAGTAATTCTCAGAACTCAGATCCCTTGTAATTTTTTTTCGCAGCAGAAATGAAGATCAGTAGTCTAAAGTTTTTCTCATGGTGGTAGTATTTATTCATCCATTCATTCCTCATCTTTGAAATTGAACTTGATAAATCATTGATAAGGAATGTGGAGCTGGGGAAAAGTTGTTAGCCATGCAAATGCTGTATAGAAGCAGGGTATTTGGACTGTATTTCTTGGTTGTGAGATTATACTTGGTTATGGTTGTATGAATTTTATCAAATTCAGATAACAGCATGTAAGTCGAAATTGGAAAGAATTGCAATGTTTGAACATTTTCCCCAGCAAAACCGTTTTGGCACTCGGCACTTGATAGCAAAACAGTTAGTTGGAATGCGCTGTTTAATAAAAACAATTTTACTTAAAAAAAATAAAATTGTTAATACTAATTAAAAATTAAAAAGCTAAAAAATAGATGCAAATTAATATATTTGGTTATATTTTATGGAAAGCTCTTAATTTTATTTATTTATATGGTGATAATCTTTATATATATATATATATGAAAATATTCTCACAATTTTAACTTGAATGTATTAAAACTATAAGAATAATACATTGTTCATGCATTGTCGTATGAAACTTTTTGACAGTGATATTAAACTTGACAAGGTATAAATTGGAAGGCCCCTAGATCTAACTCTTTTCTTGGCCAATTTTTCAAATAAATTGTGTATAAATTGACTAGTTATGACTTAGTTAAACTGTTTTGGCACTTGACAACAAAACTATTAGTTGATATATGCTCCATCATGAGTTTAATAAAAAACAATTTTATTGAAAAAAAAAATACAATCTTTGTGATGCCTTTTTTAGCCTCAAGAAAAGTTCTAATAAGCATAAAATTGTTCGAATCTTACATGTACTAATAAATATTAAAAAAAAATTGTTATCACTAATTAAAGATCAAATTATAAAGTTGATAAATAGATGTAAATTAAGATATCTGATTATATTTTGTGGGACCTCTTAATTTTTTTTATATTTATTTATATGGTGATAATCTTTTTTATATATAAAAAAAAATAATCTAAATTTTATGAAAAATAATTTGCTAGTACAACACCTTTTTCTTATTAATATTTGTACTATAAGAAATTTTTTTGTTTTATGTCATTTATTTAATAAAAATAAAAAACAATCCAAACAAATATAAAAAAAGATTTGGATAATTTAAAATAAAAATAAAAAAGGTATTTGTCTAATTAAAATCCCTTTTATCTTATTAACGCAGTCGGTTTATTTGGGTAATTTTTTTGTTAGAATATTTGTTTTTTAAACATCTTATAGTAATCTTAAAGACAGATTTTAACTAAAAAAATATTTTGATAATTTTAACTTGAATTTATTATCACCATAAAAATAATACATTGTTCGTGAATCATCATAGGGAACTCTTTAGCAATGGTATCAAAACCAACGGGTCAACTTGGAGGGCCCCTGACCCAGCTCCTTTCTCGGCCAATTTTTCAAATAAAATTGTATATAGGTTGACTCAGTTAAAATCTGATTTGATTAAAAAAATAAAAATGTGTTATTTTATTTTAAAAAAATATTAAGACAATGATATTTTAGATTAATTTGGATCTTCAAGACGTTGTCATTTACTCTTCAACAATATTATTAAACACAACAAAGTCTATTGGATCCATGTGGTGATCTGTAGATCTAGCCTCTAGACTAGGCCACATTTTAAAGTTATTTGCATGAAAGTTGACTTGGCAAGTGCGATCGTGACAAGGTCAACTCGAACAAAACTTAGTTTGTTCTTTAAAAATAAATGACATTGTTTTAATATTTTTTTTATAAAAATATTTAGAACGATGATATTTTAAATAGATCTGAATCAAATCAGATTAACCTTACCCTGTCTATGAGTTAGATCATGGCCATTACTTTGTGTTAATAACCTTGTTTTTTTGGAAGCTATTTTTTTATTTAATTGAACAATGATAAAAAGAGAATTTGCTCTAAAAACAACAAACAAAATTACTGAGAAAAGATGTATTTCTTCAATTCTCACCCAATTTCCTTATTAATGCGTATCTTTATTTTTTAATGAAAGCATTTTTTTTATTGTAAGCAATGTTTTTAAATAAATAAAAAATCTATCATGATCTCAAAAGAAATTTCTTAAAAAATATTAAAATAATATTTCAATATTTTGCATATGATTGAAAAAAAAATAGTAAAATCATATTAGAAATATATCTAAAAAATCTAAATAACATAGATTTTATTTTCATCAAATATTCATGAGAAATGTTTTATTATTTCTTATCAAATACATAATAGTAATAATTAAAAAAGATGATAACATTATTATAAAAAAAATATATTATTATTTAAGAACTATAAGAAAATTGAATAATAATTTAAAAATCATGTCAGGTGTTTTTTATAATGCATTTCAATAAACAAAAATCTTAAAAAAAAACATAGAAAAGAGCCAAATTCCTAATAAAAAGAAGATCAAACTCACATGTCTAGCCTTCATCATTTTTTTTTACTCACAAGGAAGGATACATGTTATTCACCATTTTGTTTTTTAAAAATAAAACGACACATTATTTGATATCTTAGGTTTTAATGATTATAGTTTTTTGGACCTGAGAATCTATTTTTAAGCTATTTTAACTTAAAGCACTTAATAAACACTTTTAAAATCTCAATTTCTCAACTCAAAACATCCTTAAACGATTCAAAAATATAAAATAAATAAAAAAATTCTTATCAATCCCGATCTACTTTTCACACAATATTATAACTCAAAAATACATTAGTAGCACTCATCTCATTAAGAGAAACACATTAACATCAAATTTGACTTTTTTTATTTATAAAGTTTTCTCAACCAATCGCTTTCTCTCTTATTTAGTATTATTTTTAATGACTTTCTCTCCTCTCTGAAATATAAACATTGAAATATAAATAAAATAAAGTATTGAATCAAAATGTATAATGTATATTTGTCGAGGTAAATAAACCATAAAAGTAATTGAAAAAATCCAAAGTAAAATGTCTTTAAAAAAATGTTGAATTAACAATGTGAAAAAAAAGCTTGTATTTTTTCTCACCATCAATTTTGTCTCCTCATTTTTAATCTTTTGAAAATAATAAAACCAAGTTTTTTTTTTACAAAACTAAAAACTAACATAATATGGATGATCTTTTAAGACCATAATAATTTTATAGAAAATAATACAAAATAAATTGTAAAGTTTAATCTTGAATTAATGTAATATGAAAGGATAAAATTAAAAAAAAAATCAACAACTAGAGTAAAAAAATTAAATAACCAAAATATTCATAAACACCATAGGTTTTACAGTTTTTTGGTGAGTGGTGAACAATGAAACACCATCTATTTCAGTTTTTTTTTTTAAATAATGTAATGTAAAAGGGAAGTGAGGTATTTTATCTTGAATGTGTTTGTAACTTACGGTGGTGTTAAAAAAAAAGTTAATATATAATATTTTTATTATTTGACTAAACCCAATATATTAAAGTTCAATGATATAAATATTATAAATGATACTGAGTCAAAAACTTAATAAATAGATGCTTGAAACCGTTTAACCCGATCTAATTCATATAACCTAATATAAATAACCTGAGTCCTTTATATAAATAATATTTTTTATTTTTTTTTTATTTTTTTCCTCCCTGACCTTCTCACTCACAATTACCTCTCATTCTATCATTGTCTTTCCATTCTCAATATTCTCCACTTTCATATAAATTATAGCTATTGATTTTGAAGTATGATATAATAAAATAACAATGCATTTTACATTTTCAATTTTTTTAGGAACCTAAAAATCATGAAAAAACAAATAAAAATTTCAAGATTAAGATTGAACTTTTATTTTATTAGTCAAATCACAAACCTAAAAGCACTTTATATTTTTTTCATACTAATTTATTTTTTTATCGTATTATACCCTAACTGTTTGATAAAATGGTTAACTATAATTTTTGTTTTGTTATATATATATATATATATTATGATAATTTTTATGTTGTTCATAATATATGTATTTCAAGAATTTTACTTGGTTTTAATAATTGTAAACAGATAATTTTTCTTTAGAATTGTCGAAGAATAAAAAAATTAATATATTCAACACTGGAATATTCATAAAATTTCAATCCAACCCTTAAATTAAGTACAAATATAAATCAAAACCCAACGTAATATAATCACAAATACCCAAGTAACTTGTATAAAAAATAAAGAAAGAATAATAATAAAAAAAAAAAGTAAAAGAAGAAAACCTATAAAAGCAAAATAAAAGGAAAAAGAGGTGGTGGACAGGGGTACATAGGTCTTTTAGAGTAATTATTGCCAGCGTAACGTTTCTGTACCGTACCCTAAATAAACCCTCCTCTTCTTCAGATTATGATCTTCTGAATCCCTCTCTGTATCCCTCTTGCTCTACGATATCTGTCTCAAAGATTAAATCCAATAACTGATAAATAATTATCTAAGAAAAAAAGAAGAAAAAAAATGGGAAGGGAAAGAGAGGTTCCAAATAAATCAGAAAAAGAAGAAATCTCATACACAGTGGAGCAGCTGGTTGCCGTCAATCCCTACAATCCTGACATCCTCCCCGAACTCGAAAACTACGTTAACGAACAGGTCTCTTTTTCTCTCTTCGCTCCTTTTTTTTTTCTTTTCAATTCCTTCTTCGCTCTTTTTTTTTTTTGTTGGTTTAAAAACATAAACAAATGAAATCCAGGTTTCGTCTCAAACATACAGCCTAGATGCAAATCTTTGCCTTCTTCGCCTCTATCAGGTATTAATTGGTTCAGTAATCCTGACGTAGATTTGATATGAGTGGATGCTTTATTATCTATCTATTCATTAATTATTTCAGTTTGAGCCGGAGAGAATGAGCACCCAGATTGTGGCTTGCATTCTCGTCAAGGTCCGTTTAAGCCCTCCCTTAAGCTTGTATGACTTTGGTAGATTATTGGCATGTGATTGTAATGCTTACTTGTGTCTTTCCTTTTGGAACAGGCACTCATGGCAATGCCAGCTCCTGATTTCAGCCTTTGTCTCTTTTTGATTCCGGAGCGAGTGGTATCTTTCTTTCTGTTACTTTATTTTTTTCTTCTTTTTATACATGTGTGAAATCTCGCATGCATTTAGATATTACACAAGGTCATACAAGTACATGTGAGCATGCTTTATCACGGGATTCAATTTGTTATGTGGCAAGCTATAAAGGACATCCAATTGTTTAGTATCAGGGATTATTGTTCAAAGTTATACATTTGTTGACTATTTTCTTTTATGAGCTTATATATATATGTGTGTGTGTGATCACGGGTTGGGTCGGTCAGCTATCTTTGGATGAGTTAGCATATAACATGTCAGATTCCGAAATCATTTTGCTTTCATGTTCTTTTTAAGTTGGTCTGTTAGTTTTGGGCTTTTTTCTGAGTTCCTTTGAAAATATAGTTGGTATGCTGGTTTTCTGGTAATTTAATTTATCCATGCAATGTATCTTTCAGCAAATGGAGGAACAGTTCAAGACACTGATTGTTCTCTCACATTATTTGGAGGTACATCTCTGATTATGTTACTGGACTTGTACAGTTGTGTAAAATAGATGAATTTTAAAGCACCTACTTCTTCATCTGCAGACAGGAAGGTTCCGTCAATTCTGGGATGAAGCTGCTAAGAGTCGCCACATAGTTGAAGCTGTCCCAGGTTTTAATGAATTTTTTGATAGTTTCTTTTGTTTACCTTTTGCTGTCTTTTTGTTGCCTATTTGTCTAGATAGACATGTAAAGTTCAAAGAACTAACATTTGAGAGGTATTAGATCATCTTTACATATGACTAGGGTATTCCATTCACACACTGGAGCAAACAAATTGGCAGATTTAGTAGTATGTTTGTGGGCATGAGTACTATTCTATATAGATACAGGTGCTAGGGGAAAATCTGTCATGTAAGTGAGCTTGTGGTCGCATGTACTTGCATTGGTAATTATGTGTTGTAGTAGTTGTTGATTAGTGTACAGTTTTGTGCTCTTCATTCAGCTCTAGAAATAGAGGGAGTTTAACTTGCCGTGCTTTTGTTACCAAGTCAGTGATTAATATGGCCCCTACTATTTTTATTGATGCCACCTTGTATCTCTCTTTTGTATGTTTGTGTACTGTGTGCTTTGTCTTACAAGAGGTCGGAATGCAGGTTTTGAGCAAGCAATCCAAGCCTATACAATTCACCTGCTTTCTTTGACTTATCAAAAGGTCCCTAGGTCTGTGCTAGCTGAGGTATGCTTCTATTTCATGCTTTGCACTCTTATGCAATATATGTTGAGCTTTGCTTTATTTTTGTGTCTGCTCTGATTTGTTTGATAGCATGAAATTGGTGGTGAAAAGCTTTTATTATTTACAAAGCTGAAAACATGTTGTAGCCCTGCATTAAATTAGAGACGGTTTTGCCGTACCAACAAGAAAAAATTCTAAGTAAAATGGTGTCTGATTTTGATTATGGCATCACTGATGTTCTCTAGAGCTGTTGGATGCGTGTAACTGGTTTTGTTATATATGGAGTATTTGTTTGATGGTTAGCTTCATGTTTTTTCCCAAATACTGTGCTTATCTTCTGTGTCTAATTTCATTTGGTGTGATAAGAAAGATTCCAAGAAGTTATAACTATATTCTATGTCTAATTTCATTTGGTGTGATAAGAAAGATTCCAAGAAGTTATAACTATATTCTATGTCTAGACCAGCTGCTAGTTATGTCATCGATGCAGGTTTAATGACATTTTTTGCCCCTGAATTATTTGTGAATGCGGATTGAATTTTCATTATCATCTATAAAAATTTCAGTTGAAGATACTCGAATATGAAGTTTTTAGGATGAGTTTTGATCAAGGTCAAAGTTTTATCTGTTGACCCAACAACCAATTTAAACAGAGACAATATTGTCCAAATCATATTAGTTCAAGGGAAAAAATGATCAAATTAATAGTACAAGTTTCTATGTGCTGCAACCTCAATAGTTTAGAAGCTAAAACTGTCATTGAACTCATCCATGCCAAAATCTTACTTAACTGGGCATGTATGTGGCAGGCAATCAACATCGAAGGTCTATCCTTGGACAAGTTCCTAGAACAGCAGGTGGCCAATTGTGGTTGGATATTGGAGAAGAGCCATGGGCGGGGACAACTCATTGTCCTACCAAGTAATGAATTTAATCATCCTGAGCTTAAGAAGAACACTGCAGATAGCATTCCTTTAGAGCATGTTGCCCGCATCTTCCCCATTCTTGGTTGACCCCTTTCTAGGGGCTAGGGATTTTTTATTTGGTTCCTCTTTTCAGCAAAAGTTCTGGGATTCTAAGTTGGGCTGCCACTACTAGCTCTCAGTAACTTTGCATAGATGTTAAATCATTTTGGTGCTACGGTAACACTCCCATGGCTTGTTTGTTCAGTATATGGGATTTAGTCGAAACAACGGAGGGCATAATTGATGAACCTTGTGATGAATGAATCTTCTCTCTTTTGCATGTGTTGTGCCTTGGATGCAGAACTTTGATTTAGAGGTTAGCAAGACAATGCAATTTTGAACCCAATTGCAGCCAGTTCTCGTATTGTAATTCAAAATCTAGAATTTGACCTGAGTGGATGACAACTTAGTGGCTCTTTTGGCACATTGAGAAGCTGGCTTTGAATGTTCCACTAGCATCCATCTTCCAATTCATTGCATTGCCAGAATGTGCATGATGTTTCATATATGCTGGCTGCTTTGAGGCCCTAAATTTTCGTTTCAAGCTTGCATAGTTGTGTAGAAATATATATCACGAGGCAGAAGTGTGTGATGTACATATGATGTTTGTGTCTGATGTTCGTCCTGGCGGCAGGCACCGAGACCTGTGTATGAAGATACAATGACATGAGATGAGACTGCTGCTTTCTGGTTTGATATCAATTAATTAACAAAAAACCATTGTCTTGGGCAAACACAATTTTTTTTTCCCTGTGTGTTTGGTTTGGAAGTTGATCGTGGCTGTAGCCTGTGAGTTGACATGCCTGTATAGAAGAAAAGAAATCGTTGATAACTGTCGAGTGTTTCTCCCGCACTTGCAAACCACTTCACACATTGACAAATGCATCTACATGCTGTTTGATAGCTTTTCCTCAATAATAATAATAATAATAATAATAACAAAAAGAGCTGCAGATGAACACAAATTCAAGTTCAACTAAATGTTTTCTTTCACAACCAATCAACCAGAAATGAGGCTTTAGAATTTGGATGGCTTTAAGACATTAGTCCAATAATAATCGTACTACTTTCCTCCAAACACTTCACTGAGTTGTTAGTATCACAACTGACCGCGGATAAACATGAAGGGAAATAAAGAATCGATGGTCTTCAATTCTTCTACACACGGAGCTCTCATTGAGCGCGGTTAAGATATTTACACGAACGAAAACCTACAAGATCCACAGGCTAGTAAGGAACGAGAAGAGGGAAGAGCTCCAAAAAGAATGTTCTTTCAACTGTCGGCTATTTACTCTCGTGTATTTTGGTATCAGGAGGTTTCCACGGTGGAATCCATGCCGTGAGTCACGCACAACGGCTGAGCGAACTTCCATATATTTTACGAAAGAATGCCGATACAGGTGCCCTTCATTTATCTTTCTGCCCTCTCAGCAACCTCTTTATATCAATTGAAAAGCATCTCAGAGCAGGTTGAACCTGAAGAGGTTGAACTATATTATAATTCAGGGGAAAATGAGCTCAACTTCAATGGCAGTGTCTCTCCGCAGTTTACCCATTTCACAAAGCTATCTGAAAACTCCTCGAGCACATTGGAATTTGCTGGATTACTATACGATAGCTCCATTCCTGATCGCTGACTTTCCTACAAAGCAGGAAACATGGAAGTAGGGTTGAATTTTTCTGGAATTTAAAAAAAAAAATACAGACAGATGCAGTTAACATCCTTTAAATATTCTAACCATGCCATTGTGAACTTCTGTAAATTAAGTTCAACCTTCTATAATTTTAATTTATGAAATTGTCATATAGAACCCTAAGGGGAAATTCAGATATATCATTTAGTTTAGCCAATCATCAGGAGTCATGTCCAGATATATCATTTAGTTTAGCCAATCATATAAATTATGGAAATTCTTCAAGAACGTAAAATGTTCCAAGAAAGACAACCTCAGTTTTTTCAACTCAACATTCAGTAAAAGTAATGCTACAACCTCAAAGTTCTTCCAACTCAATTTTCAGTAAAAGCAATGCTACGAGAAATACTGTTCATTACTTGTTTCTTTGCAACTCAGCACTTTCTGTTGACTAAAAATAACAAGTTATTTATCGTAGCAAGGGCCTATAAATTGCCCCTTCTTTTCACATCAACTGGTTGGTTCAACGATGGTGTCTATTTTCTTCGTTGAACTGTAATTACTGGCCACATTTTGCCCAATTGGCCTGAGTGGCATATTTAATGGGAAAAAAAAGGTAATGTAGCAAAAATGAGGCAACATGACACGATGGCATGAGACCCACTTATAAGAAATGATGACAAGGCAATGCACCCTCCATAAACCTTATGCACAAAAATTGAATGGCAGTTCGATTGGATAAAAAAATCTCATCTACACCATCGCACAATAGTCTGCAAAACCCATTTCTGACATTTCATAAACAATTTATGCACTGTCACGACCATCGGATTTCACCATTTTCCCACCTCAGCAGCATTGTCATCAAAGACACTGTCAGCCATGCATCCAGTTCTAGCACATTCAGTTTGGGATGTTTCTCGTCATCATGCCAAAACTCTAAAGATCAATGATTATGACCACTTAAACTGAGAAACAAACAAGTTAGTTGTTTTCAACTGGGTATTGAACATGGCCTCTGCTATCCATGTTCATTTTGAACATGATTACTTCTACAATCCCGATTGTTGTCATCAACGATGAAAACTGCTTTGCAAAGAATCCTGGCAGGCTTAAAATCACACAAAGCTTGAACGTTTTGAGGGAGAAATCAATTTTGAGACAGCAACGTTGGCTTTGGTGATTTGAAAGGGTTCATTTTAAGAACTAGTCTTTCTTGAGCTAGGATGTTGATTGATGAATGTGACAATATCTCGGGTCGTCATCTGAATAGGGGAATTGAGTAGCTGATAGTGAGGATGATTGTGGTTCTAAGAGGTGATGCAGTGTTGGTTTAACAACACTTGTAAGCTCCTGTGTAAGGTTGGATGAGGTTTGGGACTGTGTGTGCACTCCAAAAATAGGAGGTAAAGCCAGTGAAGTGAAGGAGGAGCATTGGCAGTTACAAATGGATGGTAAAATGCTATTATGACATTTTGAGAGAATTGGTTGGAGGATCAATAGGAGTCAACAAAATAAAAAAGAAACAAAAACATGAACGTTGTGGCAATGAGAGTTGAAAATGGAGACTGATGTTGGTGTAGTTTATTATTAATTATGCAATCAATATTGATATGCCAAATTAAAAATAAGAAGGCAGCCTATAAAGTAGTCTTAGTGGTGTAGTTTAATGGCAATTACTTATTGCGATTGAGTTAACATTATAAAATAAAATGACGCAAAGTTTGTAATTTGACTGGAAAAAAAAACATGACAGCTCACTCAATCAATTGTTGCACACATAGGAGCTAATTTATGGGTTTGGCCAGAGTTTGACTCCACTTAATATCTAGCTATTGTTGAATTACTAAGAAACCATGCAAAATACACCAACAGAATGGCGGAGGGGACTGACCTTCATGCTGGATCCATATTCAATTGTGGATGGGGTTGTTCCACCCATTATTCCATTGACATTTTCAGATGACAGACCACTAATTGGATAGTTCGTGAGTAATGATGACCTGCACAAACATCAAAACATGATGAAGGAAACTATAATCACTGGTTCCAGCTTAGGGCATGATGTGACAGAAGCGCACACTCATACATAACACCTTTTTTTGTTAAACCAAGCCCTATTTTTGGCATTTTCTAACAAATAAATACTTTCATGCTCAGCAGTTTCATACTTCTGTTCCATAAAATTTCACAACAGCACTATCCATCCTCATGATTGATAAAAAAAAAATACCTCTCAAATGGCTCTTCTTCACATGAGTTTCCAGAGGAAGACAGCCAGTCTATATCAACAAAGTTTGAGCAATTAAATGTATCTCCATGTCCAGAGAAGAAAACATTATCACTTTCCAGGTAGCGATCTCTTTGCACATATCTGAAAAGCTGTCTGCGAGGCATTGAGGGAGTGTACCTACATTTAGCAATGAACAGCTAGTATGTCAAAAAGGGAACATCAGTTAACATAATAGCAACACTAATGTAGTCAAGGAGGGATTCAACAAGTGATACAGTTAAAGTTTACAGCTGTCAAATTGATTAGCTGAGTTTTAGCCTAACTTTTAGCTCCTAGATTTTATCCTATTCAATTGTATAGTTGACTTATCTAAATGGTTGATATATATCCAGTATAAATACCCTCAGCAATATGAACAAAAATCATCCGGCCTAATTGTATTCTTCAATTTGGTATCTTAGCCTTAGGCTAAAGATCCTAACTTGATTTTTGATGAGATTCTGTCTTGACTCTTCGTCTTTCAACCAGCAGCCATTGTTGACACTCCCTTGCCGTTTTTCCTTATAATCATTTCAATACAACCATTTCAATCTCACATCTTTTGTCCGGACGAACAAGCAACTATGTCCAATATTGACAAGGTCCTTGTAAATACAGACAACAAGACAACAAGATGTTGCTTGCTGTGACTATTTAAGAGAATTCCTCTCAAATCCATATTAAACTGGATGGTATGAATTTTCATATTTGATTTAGAATTCTAGAAATGCATGTTGTTGCTAGGATGAAGAAGGGCTATATTACCAGGATGAAGGCTACATGCATCGAAGATGATCTAGGTTATGATGAATGAGAAAGCTAGGATGCTTTAACTAAGTCATGGCTTATCAACTCTATGACTCCTAATCTTGTATCACACTTTGTTCAGTGTGGAACGTCAACAAAAGTACGGGATGTTGTTAAGAGTTATCTTGACGCATCATGCACTTCTCATGTTTATGAATCGATGAAGAAAATCTTAAATTTATGTTATGGTGGCAGATTTCTCACTTAATACTATAATGAATTGAATTCCATTTTTATGGAACTTGACTATCAACGACCTAATGATATGAATTGCCAAGCCAATACAGAGAAACAAAGAGAGGTCGGTTGAGGATCCACTTTACATGTTTCTTGCATGTCTTTATCACAGTTTGGGTCATTTCAGTAGTCAAGTCCTGGCTACCTCTCTTTTACACAGCATGGAAGAAGCATACTCCTTAGTTCGTCAAGAGGTACAAAGACATGTTACCATAGGTACTGAAGATCATATTGAGGCTTCAGCCCTAGCCATCTAGAAGAATGGTTTCTAGCCAATCCCTCCTTATTCTTCACATACTCATCACTGCACTCACTAAAATAGCACCAAGCACACAATAAATACTTGCTAGAAGAAGCATTGCTATTTAGAGTGGTTTATGCTTAAACAAGCTGAGAGGAAAATGAAAAGAAAAGGAAGTCCTCCCAGATTGCTGCTACTGACACATCTTAATCTTTTGCTTCCCATTTTCTACTAACACTTGGGTTATTGATTTAGGGGATACTAATCACATGACTAGGAATTCTTCCTTATTTCATTTGCTAATGTGGTCAAGTTTGTTGAGGTTGCTAGTGAGGCTCCTATGCTAACTACTGAGGTCGGGAATGCCTCACTCTCTCCCATTCTTTCCATGTCTTCTGATTTACTTACTCCTACTCTTTCTAATAATCCTCTCTTAATTAGCCAACTCACCAAACATCCACTACGTGTTGGGGCATTACATTGGCACTAATAGGGAGAGAGGAGGTCTTTACCACTTAGAGGAAGTTGGGGCATTACATTCCTAGGCCAACCAATGGTTTGAAGTACATGAAGAGAATTATACTAGGGAAATTTATTTTGTAATGACATTGGTGATTGAGTCCTTCATTTGCTTATTCAAAATGTTAATTTCCTAAGTTATTCAGTGAGATTTCTATTTCTAGTTTGCAATATGAGCAATGCATTTATGTTAAAAATCATAGTGTTCATTTTAAGTTAATTTCAATAGAAGTTCAAATTCTTTTTCATACGTGGTTCTTTTTCTATCGCTTCTGCTTTAGGTCATAAATATTTTATTCCATTTATTAATGATTGCACTAGGATAAACTTAGTATATTTACTAAAATCTAATTCTAAAAAAAGTACAAGAGTTTTCATCCCTCTACGGACAAGTACTTGTCCATGGATATTCAGTTTTGTGACCAAGTGTCTCATTTTTTTAGGGATGTGTCTCTCATTCCTCTTTCAAGGGAGATTTGTAGTAAGGAAGAACATTTATGGTTGGAAGAAAAGAGATGGTGGATTTCAGGGAGGAGGGTATTCAATTGCTTTGGATAAGAGGGAGATATCTTTTGATCTTATAAAAGAAGTTGCATTTGAACCTGAAGAGGGTAGGGATGAAAGACTCGCTCAATCGACTTCTGACTCCATTATTCCTTTTAATGATATTACCATGCCATTGGAACTCTTTTGAGATTCACCCCGGAGAATGTGTCCCTTTCTTCTATAAATTCATAACATGTACATTTAAAGTCTGCCATTCAGAGATATCCCCTTCGTTATCGTAAAGAGCATGGTAGATTTTGTTTTTCCAAATAATCTTTTAACATCATTTATCTCATATATGATTTTGTCTTTTATCATTGTCTGTCTAAATCTCACTTATCTTTTGCCATTTAGTTGTCCTAAATGTCTATTCCTAGTTATTTTTAGGAAGCTTTTAGAGACAATAAGTGGAATTCTGCTATGGTAAAAGAAATGAAGGCACTCTAGAAGAACTCCACAAGGGAGATGGTCGGGTTACCTTAGGCAAAAAAAGCAGTAGAATGTAAATGAGTGTTTACAGTGAAGTACAAGTCAAATGAGATAGTTGACAAGTACAAAAGTAGACTAGTTGCTAAGGGATACACAAGATTGACTATTGAGAGACTTTTGCTCATAAGGCCAAGATGAAAACTAGTAAGAGTCATACTCTCTTGTAGTTAACTTGGATTGGTCATTACAACAACTTGATGTGAAGAAAGCCTTTCTTTATGATGATATGGTGAAAGAGATGTATATGGACCCTTTTCTAAGATTTATGACAGGAGGTAAAAGTAGTTATCGAGGTCTTAGTTCAATAGATTGAGCCACTCAATGAATAAATATGGTTATCAAGGTCTTCATGATGATATGGTGAAAGAGGTATCAAAGGTTGGTAGGGAAGCTAATCTATCTAGCTCATACCAAACCTAACACATGCAGTTAGTATTCTAAGCCAATTCGTGTATAATCTGAGTAACCGACATATATATGTAGTTGTTAGAGACTAATATAAATTGTATCCTGTGACCTCACCTAACAGCTTAAGCTATTGGGTTGAGATGGTTCATTGACATAGTATCAGAGCCTTAATGACCAAGTGGTCATGAGTTCGAATCTCACCATCCCTATTTATTTGATAAAAATTAAGCACAAGGTAGTGTGGACCTGTGCAAGTTACAAGCCCAAAGGGCTTTCACTTGAGGGAAGGTGTTAAAGAATAATATAAATCATATACTGGAACCTCACCTAATAGCTTAAGCTATTGAGTTGAGATGGTTCTTAGTAGTGAATTGTAAATTGACTTGCTTAAAATCTTCTAAAGGTAAAGGTGTTATATTTTCTTAACATAACCATATGGATATTATAGAAAATACTAATTATAATTTTGCTGGATTCACATTAAATAGAAAATCTATCTCAGGGTATGTGTCATTTATTAGAGATAACTTAGTAACGTGGACTAAAAAACAAACTATGGTATCATTATCTAGTGTATAAGTATCATGCCCTCTATCAAGCGATTACAAATCTTACTCAGCTTAAAATTCTCTTGGGTGAACCTGGGTACAGTCCAAAAAAATCGATGTAGTGACAAGAAAATGGTTATTAAGATTGCCAACAATCTGGTTCAGCATTGTGTGGCCAAACATATTAAACTTGACAGAAACACATCAACAACAATCTGACTCTAGTGTAGTTGAGATCCCTTATATTAGAAGAGTGGATCAGCTGGCTGATATGATGACACATGTTATCACTAGTGGTCCCTTCCATATATCGTTATCCAAGTTAGGCATGTGTGATATCTATGTACCAGCATGGGGTGGGGGGGGGGGGGTTAAGGTATACAACTGTCAGATTAATTAGCTGATTTTTAGCTTAAATTTTTACTCCTATATTTTAACTTATTTAATTACCTAAATGGTTGATATATATCATGTATAAATACCCCTTAGTGATATGAATAAAAATCATATAGCCTAATTCTATTCCTCGATTGATACTATAAATCAAACAAATCACTTATAATAGTTATATTGTTAACTTGAAAAAAAAATACATTAGATTTATAATAAAAATTAAATTTATGACAGTAACATTAAAATGTAAAAAAAAATCATTTTAATATTTTATGTTGCTAAGAAGTGCTTGTATATTAAAAAAAAAATTATAGTGTTCTAGTCTTTTCTTCATTTGAAAAGAGTAGAAAACTTGTAATGGAAAAATGTGAAGAACCTCTAAAACGTGTTTTCCAAACTCGGTATTTGAAAAACTGGAAAACTAGTTTTCCAGTTTTCTAGATAGAAAAATATTGCATTTGAAAAGAAAGTTTCTATTTTCCTTCTTATACACCAAATTTCCCTCCAGTTTTCTAGAAAATTGAAGTATTACACTGTTTTAAACAGTCCGTTGGCTTTTCCATGCAAGGAAAACATGCATGCAATTATTTTTAGTAACTAGATGTTGTAATGCAACAATGAGAAATGACACAAGAAATGGAAAATACTGATGATATCTCGTAGACCATGATCAACATTTTTGGAAGATGGATTTCAATGCGGCACAAAACAGAACAAATTAAATATATTTCATCACATCAAAGAGCAAAAATTAGAGAAACTAAATGTGAAAGATCACTTTCATTGCAGCATAATCAAGAATAGCTTTAAGAACAAAGTTTATAAGAAGAACCGAGAAGCACTGAACAAAATTCAACTTTTACTACAAGTGAAAGATTTCCTCCTTTTCAACAGAGTACCGTCACTAATAGGAAAAAAAAAACATGGATCTTCTAAGAAACAATCGATTTATTCCAAAAAAGACATAGAAGGTGAAGCAATCATACCTTGAAAATGCAATATCACTTTCACATGTAGATATTTCAGGTGATGATTTTGAAAGAACATTCTTTTCCTCTTGAAATTGATCTGGAAAAGCTGATCTGCAAAATTTCTGCTGCCTCGCATTCATGGCCGACAAAGGTGAGCCACTTCCCCGAAGAATATTGGAATCGTGAAATCTGAAAGATGTACACGAGAGTAACACATCAATGCATTTTTTTGCATTCTCTCAAGCACAAATGATGCAGAAATTTGTTAAACACTATGCCCGTGCATTATACTTTGCTTAAAACATTGACCATTCAAAAATGATTCAAGCAGATTGAGATACAGTCAGATTGATCAGGAATGGTGAAGCAATGAATGGAGAAACACGTTTACATGTATCATCTGTGATGTGTAATTTATAAAGTTCAAGGTCTTGTCTAGCTAGCTAAATACCTTGCATCTTCATCCACATTGGTTTGTCCATTCCTTCCAACATTGTGATGCTGGTCAGAATCCAACTCCCAGAGTGCAGGTTTACCCTGTTGTGGTTGGATGTGCCCCAAGAATCTGCTCAAGTTATAGTTGTTAAAGTCATTATCGATAGAACAATTGCAGCAAATCACTTGAGGATGATCAAGCTGAGAAAATAAAGACAACGAAATAATCTAATTATCTCAATGCCCACCAACTTTTCTCTTGAACTAGCACAAGCCACAATATTTCAGAGGTCAGTGAACAAATTGGCCATCTTATCAATACATAAAAATCCTAAATTAGCTCAAAAAGTCACATCATATTTATCCAACTTTCATATTTGGTACAACTAAAAACAGCATAAGCTCTTATCAAAGATAGCCTCTGCTTTTATCAAGCAGTACGAGAATAAGACAGAACGTACAACTTACACATTAATTGCATCCTGTTTCTCAGCATCCATGTATGCATTGCTGTAATACCGTTGAAGGGTTCTGAAGAACTCCTGGGATTGTGTTGCTGCCTTCAACTGACCCCTTCTCTCAGAGAATATCTAATATTATCAACAGTTAAAAAAAAATTAAGAAATAAAGAATCACATAAAGAACCAAAGTAGCAGCTTCAATAAAAATTATGGAGACCAGCAAGAGTATTTATCAGTTGGCGAGGATTCAAAAGTGCATGCTTAGCAACAAAGTCAACAGAAAGTCCTAAGCCCACTATCATACCCATAGCATATCTAGATGCAAATAAAATATTAAGAGAGATATTACTCTGCTACAGTTTGATAGACTTGAGCTTCTAAAATTATGGTACATACACAAAGATCTCTCAACTCCTTCGCATCATCTACACTTTCAAAGAAAGATTCCTTGCATGCCAAGGCATGAATTCTCAATCCAATATTTTATTAAAGAGGATATGGAGGACTCTTCCACCCTGAACGCTCTCCTATTGCAGTCCTCAAATTCCAACACAGCTAAAACATAGTTCATGAATTAAATGACAAGAGCATAAAGTCTCCAAACTTTGTAACCAATAATTAAATTCTACAGAAAAGCTGAGCCACAGACACGTCTACATTGAAAGTTTCAAGACAAAAAATGAAAAGCAAACAAAACCTACAGGAGAACACTTTTTATAATTTTAGAACTAATAACATCTGCATTACTAGTTAGAATCACCTTATTATGAGCAGCCGAGCCACCATACTGATGCGCAAGTGTGTCACCCATTCTCTCATAAAATCCCATCAAATCATCAGCCAAAGGTGCATCAAGGTCTATTTTTGGGTTATCTACAACTCCTACAGCATTAAGCTGGTGTCCAAGGGCAGCCAGCCCAAATGCATACTGTGCAACATTTGTTCGATCAAGACAATCTATGCAATTGGTCCTGAGCACACCCATCTGTAACATTGGGCACTTGATAGAATGATTTCCATTAACAACACTGTTACCTCCATTAGATTTCTCCTCTAAGTTGCTGCCATCCTCATTATCATTGTTACTGTTATACTGAGGAGATAAGTTGCCATTCTCAGCATTCCTGCATCACATGGGCATTCCCAAACTTGCCATAATTAAAACATGAAAAGTAGGTCACTCAGAAATAAATGCAAAAACTTTATGTCTTCACATATCAAATCACATCCGTCAAGCACCCACTATACATGGCTTCCAAGACCCAAGCACTGATGTGAAACGGTAAATTGATTGGAAATCCATGTGGCATACACTACCCAGATCCAGGGATCCAAACTATGGTTTGTTTGTGTCATTGGTCCAGCCATAGGTTTTTTTTTTTTTTTTTTACTGTCACTGGTCTGTGCAACACCAAACATTTCCAGGATGTTCACTTTATAGCATGCACTCAGTAAGCAGGGTGCACCATAATCAACATACATGACAACAGAAAGAAGATTAAAACTAGATCTCCTCATAACAGAAGTTAATGCTAACAACAGAAATAATGGATTTTACCAGTGGCACATGGTCATAACTTAAGTTATTGCTAAGTCCACTACTTCAGGTATGAGTCATGTTGTTCAAAATAATGTGAATGACTGTGGAAGCTACAGAAAAAGTGATTGAACCAACTTACTCAGTAAAAGGAGAATCCGTACACCCCTCATGTTTCAAGTCCGATGTTACTTGACAGTAAAAGAAACCTGTTAGCGTCAAAGCATATGCAGCCACTTTCCCCAGAAGTAATAAAACATTTGTTGCGTTCCTGAAAGTGGACAATAAAAAGCAAGTTTATTGCAGTAAGGATTCAATTTTTGTTTCTCCAAAATATTAATATGATATTAAGATGATCATGCTAAAAAGGGATACCTTTTAGAATGTTTGTGTAGATCCCAGTGAAGGAATCTTAGATGGTTTTCCTCGGA
>Ga0325411_1001383_pt1 | contig 26990 bp, 30 predicted proteins | sample PopdelMetagenome_13_FD_206181 | JGI IMG/M metagenome (GOLD analysis project Ga0325411, IMG submission 206181) | Populus deltoides microbial communities from Bellville, Georgia, United States - Xylem-PdIQD-R4 | ecosystem: Host-associated > Plants > Phyllosphere > Stem > Wood/Secondary xylem...
GTTGGGGGCACAACCCATCTGAGTTGTCCTTTTTTTAGTTTCCTCTCCTTTCAATCACAAGCTACAAAGTATATGACAACTCTGACCAGAGATATAATAGAGAAATAAAAATGGCATCTTAGAGCTGAAAGATTTTTTCTAAATATTTTTCTAGATTTTTTTTAATGATTTTTCAGATATAAAATGTAATGTTTTAGCAAAAGAAAGAGAATTCTCAACCTATAAAAAATATTAGACTCTCTTTTTGTCTCTCTACTCACTTTTCTTCCATTATCACTGCCTAAATTGATGTTGACATTGAAGGGTTTTTTTTGCAGGTAACAACCATCATTCATACATCAATCTTCCTTGAAGGAAGCTGAGTTTCAAGCTTCATCACAACTATATTGAATTGCTTTGAATGAATCTCAACCATTTTATTGAGAAGATAGCAACAGATTACAGACAACATTTTGCCTGCATGCTATGAGACCTTTAACGTGCAGAGGGGGGCAAACCACAGCATACACTTCCTTTATCATCATCTCTACCGGGAGCTACTACGGAGGAAAATTCTATCCCATTTGAACAATCAAGCATGTATAAGCAATAAGTAACCAGCTTAAATAGCTTTAGTCAGTTTTCTCGCTAGGGAATCTTTGTTTCATCTATTTCTTCGATATCAGGTTTTGAATTAGAAAAAAATGACGAGAACAATTAATCTTGAGAAGGATCAGCGGTAGTATGCCATGTGTCTAGAAGACATGAAAGGAGAACTACCAAAAGGAGAGGTCTTTTGATTTTGGGCAGGAGGGTTAGTGGGTTTCTTCTCATTCTTGGTTTCAGAACGGAGCCAAGACTCAACAACAGAAAGCAGAGTGGCTGAGTTTTTCAACTCATGAACCTCGGTTAACTTCTTAGCCCTCTTCAGCTCACCATCTTGTATGTATGCTAGATGTGTTGCCCACGTCTCTAACCCATCAAAAATATGAGTAGCATATACAATTGTAGCTCCTCTCTGCCAAAAAAAAAGTCAGTCTCGTTACAACATATAATGAACTTCCCTCAGGAACTCAACTAATATTGACATGCATAACAAGAAAATCGTAAACATTGACACTTGAACTTTCTAAGCATTCTATATCTTCTAAAAATATTTCAAAAATAGACAATAGAGGTGATTCCATGCAAAATGATTTTCACTTAAGAAAGCAGAAAAATTAGCCACTGCAATGCAGAAGGATCCACATCTGATAATCAAAATTCACATGGTAGCGATGTTTCTCTTTTAGATAATACTAGTGGGGACTATTGCCATGTGCCCTGATACATTATGCAAATCCACTACCAAAGATTTTCTAGATATTCCTTCAATCAGATCTGTTAGTGCGTGCATACATGTGAATACAATAAAAAATGGGAGTCATACCTGATCACATTCTTCCTTGAAGAACTCAAGCAAATCCATCCTGGCAACAACATCCAGATCGACTGTAACTTCATCTAGCAAAAGAACCTGTAGTTGAAAATTTTGGATCCTACTCAATGACAAAGTTGAGAGACACTATGACCTTTCACCAATATTGTCATAAGCAAACCAAATGAAAAAAGATAGCCATTTTTCCACCTCCCAATCCCTAAATCCCACCCCTCCCAGGGGGTGAACCAAGACCTTCAAATGAAATCACAAGTCTCAACTGCCCGGATGTCCCTTTGGGAATAAACGATAACCCATTAAAAAAGGAAAACAGGCGACTTTGCCAAGCTTGGGTTATTTCATCAGATTTGATGCCCAAGACAAACCGGTCTCACAAGTAGGTGGGCCGTCACTTGCATATCGAACCCTCTGGCTTAGTTTATCAGCCACGCCAGCAAGAGAGTACAAAAAAAAAAAAAAAAAATTCATGGACGCAGGCATCTCTTGAAAAGAGTACTCACATTGCAATATAAAAGAAAGGCTACAGAATAAAATGTCACAAAGATAAAAGCTTGCTCTCCTAGATGACTTCGTTTGCTGAAAAAAAACTCTGAGACATTCTAACGCATCCCATTCTAAATAGGTGTTAACTGATCAGGGCTTCATAGCACTTTACCTTAAATGGATGAAGAAGACCCATGCAAATCTGGACTCGTCGCCGCTGCCCATCAGACACCTTGTGCATACGCCATTTCAAATCAATGTCAAGCAGCTCAATTAACTTTTCTCTTCTAACAGGATCAGTCCCTTCCACTGCCAGTAATACAAGGAAAAGAGAGCAATCTGAATTCTATTAAATCTAAACAAGAAAACATTGACTAAGAAAGAGCAAACAAAATCAAAGAAAAGAAATATGTCACAAGGAGTCATTAATTACCTCCAAATATCATATGTTCTGCAGAGAAGTCTCCCTGTAGTGGAATCTCCCCCTGAAAAATCGCAAGGCAAGTTTTATTCAGAATGAATTTGTTTACAGTTCATAGAAATGCACTCCACGATGAGGAAACAAGAGCAAACTAATTACATAATTCGAAACTTTAATCCGAAAAGAGCATGATTCAACACAATGCATAGGATTTTATTCAATAAATAAGCTAATTAATCACTTGAATTTAGGCATAACCCTCCACAATCAATAACAATAACTACTCTTTAAAAAGAAACAGAACTCACAGCAGATCCAACAGTTTTACTCCACGAACCGCCTAAATAAGCCAAGTCACCACTACAAACCAATTGAGTATCATGAAAAGCCGAACCATTTATCACTCGCACCACATCTCTTCCTCCTACCATATGCTTCCCTGCCATTATTTTCAGCAAAGTTGTCTTCCCTGCACCACAAGAAATAGTAAGCTAAGTCTACGAATTCTTCAAAATTAGCATAAAAGAGATCGAATTTTGATTTACCAGATCCGTTAGCGCCAACGAGAAGGCAACGAGATCCAGGAGAGATGTTGAGATTGAATTCGTAGAAGAGTGGATGCTGTCCTGGGTATGCGAATTGCATTCCGCATATACTGATACTGTTTGCCTTCTCATTTTCTCCTCCTCCTCCTCCTCCTCCTCCTCCTTCTGATGGAAAAGCTTTCTCCGCCATTTTTACCTTCCTTTTGCTCTGCAAATGGAGTTAGTTGTACGGGGTGAAGCGTGTTGTCGTCGTGATTATAATAATTATACACGTCTTTCTCTTGCTGTTATGGCTCGCGTCGCGGCCACGAGCTAGTCCGTGGGTTTGGTGGCTGTCAAGTTGGATGCACCAGTTTCTTACACGTGGTGGGTTTTCAATCCGCCACGTCCTTTAAAAATTATGAAAAACATTTTTTCCTCTTTAAGGCAACGACGTCGGTTTTAATATCCATTCGATTTTTTTTTCAACTGTGAAATGAAATCCGTTTATTCTTGTCAAAGAAGGCATTTTCTAGTCTAAAATTACAAATTAAAAAGAAGAGGAGAAACAAATGCGGAAAACCCATAGCAAGAAGCTAGAGAGAGAGAGAGAGAGAGAGTGAGAATTAGGTTTTCTCTGATTGGAAAAACACGAGAGAGAGATTCAAGCTGGGACTAGAAAAAGATTCAATATGCCAGAGATTTCCTTAATCAAACATGTTTAAGAAAGAATATTGGAATTTCAGTAATCCTCTTCGGTAAGTGGAGGAATTCTGGAATGAATAACTGCAATAGAAATAAAATGCAGTGAAGTAGAGTGCACTATTTTTATCGAATCGTATGTTTATTAACTGATTTTGTTTCTTGCCGAATTTATTTTTATTTATTTTTTGTGTTTTTTGAGTATGCTGAGGATATAGTATTGAGAGAGAGATACGTGCAGTTTTTTTTTAATGGCGGAAATCGTGTTTGTTTGTGTGGGCAGGTGGCTCATTTTGGTATTGTTATGGTGTTTGAGCTGTGTGAGTTATAACAATGAAGGTAGATGAGGATTCAGTTTTGCTTAGTAGCTTGGGGGTCACCTCAGCGAACCCTGAAGATATTGAACGTGTTGTTTTAGAAGAGGTATGAGCTTCGGTTCTTTGTTTTTAATAGAGCGGTGCTTAGTCTGCTTGTCTTCTTCATAAGTGCTGTTTAATCGTGTTCATGATTGATGATTATGGAATGCAAGGAATGTATAGAAATATGATCTAATGAAGGTTCTATATGGTATTGGTTTTAGTTTCTTTGAGAACTTAATCAGACGTGTCTTAGCTCTTGACGTTTTAATGGTTACCTTGTTCCGTATTTCTCTATTCTGTTTTAGGCTTTTAGCAATGAGGAGAATATTGTAAACTATATAACGACTATCATAGTTTTTCAAATTGAGGAATGTTGTTTACTGAATGCCAGGCAAGAAACAATGCAGATAAGGGAGGGAGCACTGAGGAGGAACCTCCTGACAAGGTGGAAAACGTTGATCCATCATCTGCCAACCAAGCAAAACTTTATAGTAAATTGAGGGCTGTAAAATTTGAAATAGATGCTGTTGCATCAACTGTTGAAGAAGTAACAGATGTTGTGAGTGGCGAACACCAGACTTATGATGATGGTGGTGGAACAAAGAAAAGGGACAAAGGAGATGATGAAAGTGGAGTTCAGGTATCTCCTGATGACTTCACTCTTCAACAGGCCCTGGCAGCTGATCGGCTAAGAAGTCTTAAGAGAACTAAAGTAAAACTTGAGAAAGAGCTTTTAGATTTGCGCAAGGATGATGCTACCAAGGCTGTAGAACATGATAAACTGTTAGCAAACCTTGTGAAGGAAGATCCAAGACCGAAGAAAAAGTCAAAAAAGGTTCTAAAATCAGGAAAAAACAAGGAAAAACAACAGAAAACAGTTTCATTCGCTGATGATGCTGATTTTGATTTGATGTTGGATGGAGCATCTTCAGGATTTGTTGAAACAGTGAGTTAAAAATAGTTTGTCTTTCCATGAATTGCACATTGAGATTTGCTGTAGGATAAAGTCCTGCTAGTTGATTAATGATTTTTTCATGGTTCAATGATAAAAGCAATGAAGGCTGCTAACTTTCTGCTATTTATGTCTTAGGAAAGGGATGAATTGGTGAGGAAAGGAATATTAACTCCTTTTCATAAGCTTAAGGGCTTTGAACGTCGTCTTCAGCAACCAGGGTCATCAAGTGGGAAAAATGAGTCTAATGAAGAAGACAAGAATGATGGTCTTGATTCCGATAGTGTTGTCAGAGCTGCTCATTCAATGTTAGAGGCTGCAAAAGCTCGTCCGACAACTAAACTTCTTGATTCAGAAGCTCTGCCAAAGCTTGATGCACCAACTCGTCCTTTTCAGAGGCTGAAAACACCTTTGAAAGCTTGTCAGTCCCCAGAAAGAGACGCAGAGAAAAGGAAGGGTTCAGAAAGGAAAAGGAAACGGCCTTTGCCTGGAAAGAAATGGAGAAAGAGTGCTTCTTGGGAAGATATGGGTGAAAGTGGTATGTACTTTATTTTCCTTTCTTACGGCGTTAACTATGGCCATCATCAGTTTCTGTACTGTGGTAATTGTTTGGTTTGTTTCAACTGTTCATGTCTTGGTTGCTGTCATCAAGCAGACAGAGCTCAAAGAGCATCTCTAAAATGAAAATTTCCAGTCAAAGCATGCATCAGCAAACTCCATTATGCATAGGGTTATCTTCTTTAATGCTTTTATTCACAGTTGATTTTTTTGGTTATTCTGCAGAAGATTCTGGGAGAAACTTGGTTACATCCATCTCCGAAGAAGACGTTGATGATGGTTATGATAACGACTCTCCTTTCATAACACTTGAAGGTGGTCTTAAAATCCCAGAAGCCATTTTCAGCAAACTCTTTGATTACCAGAAAGTTGGTGTGCAGTGGCTATGGGAATTGCATTGCCAAAGAGCAGGCGGTATTATTGGAGATGAGATGGGTCTTGGTAAGACCATCCAGGTCTTATCTTTTCTTGGAGCATTGCATTTCAGTAACATGTACAAACCAAGTATTGTTGTTTGCCCTGTCACACTCTTGAGACAATGGAAAAGGGAAGCACAAAAGTGGTACCCAAGATTTCATGTGGAGCTACTACATGATTCTGCTCAGGATGTTTCTTGCAGGGATCCTTTAAAGAAGAAGCGAGCCCAGTCTTACGAAAGCGACTGTGAGACTGAAGATTCACTTGACAGTGATTATGAGGGAAGTATTTCATGTAGAAAGGCCAACAAATGGGATTCCTTGATAAATAGAGTTTTTGAATCTGATTCTGGGTTGCTTATTACCACTTATGAACAACTACGCTTGCTAGGAGAAAAAATACTCGACTTTGAATGGGGCTATGCAGTTCTGGATGAAGGGCACCGTATTCGGAATCCAAATGCTGAAATTACCCTGGTTTGCAAACAGCTTCAGACGGTTCATCGCATTATAATGACAGGCGCACCGATTCAAAACAAATTGACTGAATTGTGGTCTTTGTTTGATTTTGTTTTTCCTGGAAAGTTGGGGGTCTTGCCCGTATTTGAGGCAGAATTTGCTGTTCCAATCTCTGTTGGTGGTTATGCCAATGCTTCACCTCTACAAGTATCTACAGCTTACAGGTGCACATTGTTATATTTCTTAAATCTTGTAGGTGGTTCTGAGTTTGCATGAAATTCACAGATTTTCTTTATCAAATTTGGAAATTGTCCCATTTCTGAACTGAAAAATCTAAATTTTCTGTAACAGCAAATCACTTCTTGATCCTAATTCTCTGTTGTTGCAGGTGTGCTGTGGTGCTGCGTGACTTGATCATGCCTTATCTTCTCCGGCGTATGAAGATGGATGTCAATGCACATCTTCCCAAAAAAACTGAACATGTCCTCTTCTGTAGTCTTACTTCAGAGCAAAGATCTGTGTATAGAGCGTTTCTTGCAAGCACTGAGGTGGAAAATATACTGGATGGAAGTAGAAATTCTCTGTATGGAATAGATGTGATGCGTAAGATATGTAACCATCCTGATCTGCTTGAGAGAGAGCATTCCTATCATAATCCAGACTATGGGAATCCTGAACGCAGTGGAAAAATGAAAGTTGTAGCCCAAGTGCTCAAGGTGTGGCAGGAGCAGGGTCACCGTGTTCTTCTGTTCACTCAAACTCAGCAAATGCTGGATATTTTTGAGAATTTTTTGAATTCTGGTGGTTATAATTACCGAAGAATGGACGGTTCAACTCCTATAAAACTGAGGATGTCCATAATAGATGAATTTAACAACTCAGGTGATATTTTTATATTCATTTTAACTACAAAAGTTGGAGGATTAGGGACAAATCTAACTGGTGCAAACAGGGTGATTATCTTTGATCCTGATTGGAACCCCTCAACTGACATGCAGGTATTTGTTGTTAATTTTTGGTTTTAGGTATGTAGTTATTTAAGATGCATCATATAATTTGTAGCTAGCCTGCTCCATTGTTAATTATGATAACCTTAGCATTCTTTCTGAGAGTATCCTATTCAAGAAACCATTTAAATTGCAATAGTATTGCTGCTTATGATATAACCATGATATTTATTTAAGTTTCTGTAAATTTTGTTTCATAACTAAGGTTATTTTAATCAACTGTGGGAATTGAATTTGAGATTCTGCTTTTCCATTGATCCACATATCTTTATACTGAGGGTGATTATTGATTTTAATAGGCCAGGGAACGTGCTTGGCGTATTGGCCAGAAAAAGGATGTCACTGTATATAGACTGATCACAGGTGGAACTATTGAGGAGAAGGTATATCACCGGCAAATTTATAAGCATTTTCTTACTAATAAGATATTGAAGAACCCACAGCAGAGAAGGTTCTTTAGAGCTCGAGATATGAAGGATCTTTTCACGCTGAATGATGATGGAGAGGGTGGGTCAACTGAAACATCTGACATTTTCAGTCAGTTATCTGAAGATGTGAATGTTGTTGGTACAAAGAAAGAAAAGCTGAAGAAGCGCAAAAAAAACAAAGGCATTGCACAACATGCTGACGTTGCCATAGTTGACAATGAAAACAACTCTGAGATCAGAGCTTTGAGGAGGGAAGAGAAAGAAAAAGCTGATTGTAGTGATGGTGAAGTAGATGAAGAAACAAATATCTTGAAGAGTCTTTTTGATGCCAATGGGATACATGTAAGTTTCCAACTATTTCTCCGTGATAACTATCCAATGATATTAATCAATACAATTGTGTTCCGAGTGACCTTTTCTACACTTTGTATGCCTTGTTTTTGCTAAAATCAGCACTATGCTTGGCTGGAATGTGTAGATGAGAATATTTGTATAACATGTATATGAGTCATGTTCAGTAATTATTTGTGGATAAACAGTATATTAGACTGCATTATGCCTATTGAAACTACAGATAGCCTTTGTGTAACATGCATTCATTTTGTTTTCCCTCACTTTGTTGATCTTCTTCATTTCCTTCAGAGTGCCATGAACCATGATGTTATTATGAATGCACATGATGGAGAGAAGATGAGGCTTGAGGAACAAGCTTCTCAAGTTGCACAAAGAGCAGCAGAAGCATTACGCCAGTCTCGAATGCTCCGTAGTCGTGATAGTGTATCTGTCCCTACATGGACAGGCAAATCAGGGACTGCTGGTGCACCATCATCAGTTCGTCAAAAGTTTGGATCAACTGTGAACTCCCAGCTGATCAAATCTTCTGATTCATCATCCAGCAATAAAACAAGCAACCTGAAAGGCATAGCAGCTGGGACTTCTGCAGGAAAAGCATTATCCTCGGCGGAACTACTTGCCAGAATTCGGGGAAATCAAGAAAGAGCAGTTGGTGCCGGGCTTGACCAACAGTTTGGATTTGCATCAAGTTCTGGTACCAGTGCAATGTCTGAAAATAGCGGAGCATCTAGGCCACCTCAAACTTTATCCAGTGTCCAGCCTGAAATTTTGATTCGCCAGATCTGTACATTTATACAAAGACGAGGTGGAAGTTCTGATTCATCAAGCATAGTCCAGCACTTCAAAGACAGGATACCATCGAAGGACCTGCCCTTGTTCAAGAATCTTTTGAAGGAAATAGCTTCACTGAGGGAAGACGCTAATGGAAAACAATGGGTTCTTAAACCCGAATATCAATAGCAATAATTTCCCAGCCAAGTGAGTTATACTTTCTGTTCTGGGCTTCCTCCATTTTTGCAGATGACAGCTGTTTTTTTGTAGAACAAAGGATACCATATATCCCCTTTTTTATTTTTTTTGCTTCTGTCAATTCACGGGGCGTTTTCTATAATGTCAAAACCAAACCAAACGTTAAGCGATTCTCTGTACAGTGCAACAATCATTGTAATATATCCCATTTACAGGTGAAAATAGTAGGATTTTAAGATCTCGATCATGGTCAGTCTAATCCAGCAACGGATGTCATAAAAGAAGGTTTCACAGTCCAAATTTTTCTGTGCTGTTCCTGCTGTATGGTAGAAGCACTCATTTATCTACATGCAAATCATTTTTATGTGGAGATGAAAGGGCAGTTATAGTGTTACAGAACAAATATCGCCACTCATCTCCGAGAATTATTCAATGGACGGCCTGTTGCCTCGATGATGCTGATTCTTTTTATTTTGCATTTTTAACGAATGTTATTGTGCTAGCTAGGCTGATAAGCAGCAGGGTCGGTGACTTGGGTTTTTCTTGAACAGCATTGTTAGTAGTTTGTACAGTGAATGCATGGTACTTCGCGAGGGGCAATCAAGCTTGACTGTTCACCGAGGAATACAATCAAATTTATGACGATCTCAACCATAAGCTTTGGACAAAATCAAGTGGCTTGCTGGATGGGTTGACCTGAGTTAATTCATGCCTTGAGCCAAGTCCCATGTCAAAAGGTTATCTTGCTAGCCAGGCGTATAACACTGCTCTCTTCAGGTTTTTGCCCTTTCCTCTTCATCTCTATTCAGAGTGCAACTCAAAGCCACCAAGCAGTGATTTTAGTCACCGTTTGTGTTTGTTTTTGCTGTGTGAAAATGATTTTGAAAAATTCATTTTTAATAAAAAATAAAATTTTAAAGATAATAAAAATATTATTTTAATATATTTTTAAATAAAATACTTTAAAAAAATAAAACAATTCTTAATAATACGAGCCCAGCCCATCTAATGGTCGTGGATTACTGATCAAATCAATACAGGAAAGGAATCATTGGAAATCCTGCAAATATGACTGAAGCGTGCGGGTCAAGAATGCTTGGCAATTGGTAGGGACCCACTGATTATGTATATATATATTCAACCTTTAGTTTTTAATCTCAAATCAAACATGATTTAACAAGAAAATTACTATTGTAATATATCTTATTCGTTGAGTTTATCTTTAAATCTTCTTTCAGAAAAAAAGTTATTTCCTTATAATTTTCTTATAACCTTCCTCTTAACATATTAAGTTATTAATTTTCTCACAAATTCAAATGCAACCAGTATAATTCTCTAGTTGAAAGACGAAGTTATGAAAAGTTGCAATTATCATTTTTTAACTAGAAGGAAGTATATATCTCCTCCTCCTCCGCCTAACTTTATGAACACACATAGCATTAGTTCTTGCTTCTTAGGGTTTCACAGTCGGCTGTTCATTACTTTTATAAAGTGACATGAAGTCTAAGCTAAACTCTCCAGTTAATAAAATAATTCTTTTTGGGTTTTTAGATCTAGATTTTTTAGGCAACAAATTGTTTTTTTAAAATATATTTGAGAATTTATAGTATTTTAATTATTTAACAAAATATTTTTTTTCTATAACTTCCTGGGGCTTTTCTCATAAAATAAAATTCTAGTATTTTAAGATTTTAGAAGATAATTTAGATAGTACATAAACAAGTGAACTTATTTGAAAAGAAAAAAAAAGGGAGAAAATTCTAAGATGAGCTTGCTGATAAAAAGAATACCTTGTGTAGTAAAACTTCCTAAATTGCATGTGAAAAAGCGAACTTATAGCTACTTCTCCCCATCTTAGATCATAATATATATATATATATATATATATATATATATATATATATATTTTAAACCCTATGCAAACTTAGTCAATCTACCTGGTCTCCCAAAAAAACTAAAAAACAAGTTAATGATTTGAGGTTTGATGATATGAATGGGGCTGGAGACACGTGCAACTTAAAATAAGCAAGGAAGTCTCGGAAGCCTACTTAAATTCCAAACTTGCTCCTCCCCTAAATCCTCATATTTCTTAGCACTTGGCAGCGTTTAAGGTTTTGATTGATACGTCTAGCTGCCGAGGACTACTGTGCGAAACATGTGCAGTAGCTCAGGGGAAGAAAAAAGACAGATGAACCATATTTGGTCGGTCAGTACACATCAGACAACCAGAACGATAGAGACACAAAAATTTTCTCTATTATGTAGAAATAAGAACTCAATCCATGTATGAAGAAGAGAAGCATTTGATACATTTCATATAACATTATTTTGCACACATGATGGTATTTGGTAGCTCCTGCTTGCTTGCATTTCTCAATTTCGTCGTTCATTTTTTCAGCTTTTACAATAAACACATAAAACAAATGCCTTTATCATGCTCAACAAATCCCCAACACAATCAGAAAGCAGCCCATCCTGATGCAGTTGTCTTGGTTGATCCTGATGCTGTTGAAGGAAGATTTCTCTGCAGATGCAGAACAGCAAAGGAACTATATAACATACATGCATCTACTGGCGAAGACAGTATACATTTAATTGAAGTGCTAAACAGAGATTGGATGCATTGTAGTATTTGCGTTCTCACATGCTCAGAAAGGGTAAAACGACAAATGTAGTTAAGTAGAAGTAGATTTGCCTCATTTCATTTAAGAGTCCACCAGGATCTCAGAAAGGAACTTGTAATCAGTTTTATTATTATGACCTTACTATCCTGGCTACAGTTCAGAGCAGTTTATTCACATATCACAGTACCGATAATCAACAGGGGAACACAAGTCCAGGACCTTATCAAACACAGATCTTCGGCACAACTGTGATGTTTTCACATTTCTAAAGAACTCATTGATCAACATTAGCTAGCGTAGCATTTCAAATACATAATGCAATCTTCAAGAACACAAACAGGATATTCGGAAAGCAGACATACCTCAAGCGGAGACAAATCTGATAAAGAATCAGTAGACCATCGAGTAGATTCCTTGGGTGATACTTTAAGACCAATTCCACCATGATTCCCTGCCGTCATTCGAGCAGCAGCTGGATCATTGGGTGGTGGTGGGAGCGGAGACCTTAGTTTCCCCACTCCAGTTGGTGGCGGCGCAATTGCTAAAGGTTTAGGCTTTCCAGTTGTTGAAACCCCTCCAGACAGCCCTGCAGCTGATAGCATTCCAGCTCCAGCGGATGGCTTGGGCTTCACATTGATTCTTATAGTCTCCCCTTCCTATAATCCAAAACTATGGATCTTTAATCCCTTAAAACAAACAAAACAATTCAATAATCACCCCTAACTAACCTAACTAAAACACCACTAATCTACCAAAATCAAACCACAATCATCACAATTCAAGCATTATAGAAACATTAAAAATAAAAAGATCAACTTTTTTTTGTTAATTACCTTTAATCTTTGATTAACGGCAGGATGAATATCAATATGAGCATCACTCTCACTCGTTTCGCCACTCTCTTTCTCATTTTCTCGTCTCACGTACTTCTCGTGATCCGATAACGCCACATTAAAATCAAACGCTTCATTTCTCTCTGCAAACCCTAGACCAACAAACGCGTGCTTACCTCCCCCGTCCTCGATTTTAAGTACGAAATACCGGGACGAGTCGAGGACTGTCTCTACCGAGTTCTCCCGCTGTCCAGGGTTAACGAAACAAGCAGCGAATAGATCGCCGGAGTTCGGATCTTCTAATCGGATCTCGCAACGGTCTTTGCAGGATACGACTCGAAGCCGGCCCGACCAGATCTTGTCGGATTGTAACCATTCTCCGCACTTGTAGCCGCCGGCAGTAGAACGAGGGGGAATTTTGTAAACGGAAACCTCGCGAACCACCAGGAGTGTGTGCTCGAACGACTCGTCGTCTTCCTCGAACGACATTTTTGATGTTGTTGTTTTGGTATTGACGGAGTTTTTTATATAGTTTTTAAGCGAAATGCTGAGAGATTTTAAGCTTTGAAAGGTTGCTAGACGTGGATTCGAAGCGTTATTACTGATTTGCCCTTTGTCTCCTTATTCATAGCTTTACGCGTTTTCTAAAGCTTTGCCGGCCTGAGTGGATGAGCCCAATGGCCCAACGTATATGGGCCTGGTCCGTGACTTTATAAAATAAGGTCAGAAACCCTAGTCCCTCTCTTTTAACAATCATCTCTTTCGAAGCTAGGAGGCTGTTTCTAAACCCTTGCAGGAAGAGCCGAGAGAGGTATGGTCATGACGTGGGTTCTTTAGTTTTTACTCTTCAATGGGTTTTATTTTCTTGGGAAATTTTTGTTTCAAGTTTAAATTATGTTTTGTGGATTTTTGTAAAGCTGGACACGTTGTGATTTTGACTTTGTTGTTCAGGAGTTGCTTCAATGTATCTTCAGTTTTATATAAACGATAATGGTGACAAAGTCTACACCACCAAGGTATGAAATTTTTAGTTGTTTAAATAGTGAAATAAGCAAGACTGAAGAGTTAGAATGGAAGTCTATATCTTTGGAGATTTTATGTATTTTTAAGGTTTACTTTTGTTGTATTGGAAAGTAATGGAACTTGGTGTTCGTTGTTTGAAGCATGCTGCTTGTGATACTGTTAGGTGAAATTTTGAGAAAATTTCTTCCTTTTTCTCCCCTTTTATTGCCTAGTTAGTAATAGGGTGGCGGCTTGCGTTTCTGCCAATGCTGGCTTCCATATGTTGGATCTTTGCGAAAATCATGTGTAGACTTTTGAAGTTTTAGTCTTTTTTTCCTCTTGTTTCTTGTATTTTTGTTGATTTGCGTTTTCTTTTGTGCAGAAAGAATCACCATTGGGGTTGCCTACTGAATCTGCTCATCCAGGTAATAAATTTCATTAACATGCTATCATAAATTTGTGTCAATTTCACAAATGGATTTTTGTCTAGGTGGTGGTAGTCATTTGTTTTCATCCCTTGTTTCCTCATTTCTGCATATTCTAGGCATGGGTATTTCTTTCATTCGTTCTATTTATTTTTATTTAAAACAGTAGCACTCTCTGTTTTATGAATTCTACACTTCAATAATGCCAGAAGTACCAACGAAAATGTAAATGTTATGTAACTGGAAGAAGCTCTCAGGGCTAATTGCTTTGTGTTATTCGATGGCATATTTTCAGATGTGCTGTTTTGGAAATCGTTTCCCAAATTCACATCTACTAATGTTTTTGCAAGTCAAATTATTTTTACAATGTCACAACTGGTTTTACTCCTGATAAAATTTCTTTAAAGGTTTGTGTTTGCATGTATCAAATGATTTTGGATTTGATCGATGCGTCCGGTTGAGTGGTGACTAGATAAATTGGTTCAAAGATGCATGCGATGACTTTTCTTTATTGCCTCATGAATGTGAGAACTGTTATGGCCTGCCTATATGGTTTATTCTAGAATTTTACTGACAAAAAGACTTTACATGTATTGAGCTAGATCATCACTTCTGGATAACCCTCTCCTATCGCTATTTAGTTAGTACATTCTATACAAATTTCACTTTTTATTGAGCTTTTCCATTTTCAAATTGCAGCCCGCTTCTCCCCCGATGACAAATACTCAAGGCAAAGATTTCTTTTGAAGAAGCGCTTTGGATTGTTGCCAACCCAACAGTCACCTCTGAAGTACTAAGATTATTGCGAGCATCTAGTTTTCCCTCGTGAAGTGTTTGACGTTGGAGCTTTCCTTTGCGGATGCTGAAGGTTGCTCTAGCTTTCCATCTTTCTTTGGTTGCTGAATGTAGGTTATTTGCCACCCTATGGCAGCAGAAATAGATGTAGCCTCTATTCATAGTTAGAAAAAAAGAAAAACGTCTAAATGGATCTTTTGTGAAACCATGAGGTGCTAACAATATTTCCTGGATTTGATCAACTTTTACTGCTAAAAGACATGCTCGCCTTCCTGTAGTTACACGCATGGATGGAAGCCTGGTGGTATGAACACCATTTTGTCTTCTAAGTTTTCACTATCTATAAACCTCTTTCATAATATTTCTCTTTCTCACCAAGGCAATGTCGTGCTTTTTTTCTTATTAATGGGCTGTTTGGGTTTCATTTGCGGTTGAAACTGCATGTTTTTTTTTAAAGGATGTGTTTGGGAACGTGTTTTTTAAAATTTTTAAATTATTTTTTATTTAAAATAAATTTTTTTATATATTTTTAGATTATATGCTAAAATAATTTTTAGAAAATAAAAAAATATTTTAATATATTTTTAAGAAAAAAATATTTTGAATCATCACCCTTTCTGTAATTTTTAAAAAGAAAAAAAATTATGTTTTTAAATATTTTTAATATAATAATTTTTAAAAATTAAAAAATATTATTTTGACCAGCTAGATTTCCCATGGCGACCTAAGCTTGTGTCAATGCCGCAGACTTCACCCTTTCAATGCATGGTGGGTTTTGTAGTGTATTAAAAACCGAATTTCGAGAGCAGCGGCAATTTGTTTTACTTCCTCCATGAGAGGTTGATTCAAGGTTATTTTGATATTCCAGGCAACATGTTTTTTAATAGTATTTATTATTTAAAAATATATTAAAATAATATTTTTTTACATTAATGTATGAAAATTATTAAAAAGAATATTAATTTAATATTTTTTTCAAAACAAAAATACTTGTAAAAACACATGGTTAGGTTAGAAATGCAATATCAAATGTTCACCCAATCAAGTTATTCACTGGTTACATGATTTGACCATACTTGAATTGGTTTTATAATTATTATTCACTCGTTACGTGATTTGATCGATAAATCTGTGACATTAATTAATGATTTAAAATATCAACTAAGTTGGTTTTAGGATGTTTGAGGTTATAATATAAAATAGTTTTTAAAATAATTTTTTACTTAAAAATATATTAAAATTATTATTTTTTATTATTTATTATTTTAAATATCAACAAATCAAAATTATAAAAAGAAACATTAGAAAAACATTACCTTAATCCTTTTTAATCCAAAAATACTTTTAGTAGCCCTAGCAGTCCCACGCCTCTTTCTTTGGGCCTTCTCCGAAAAATTATCTCGATCTCTTTTTTTCTCTCCTAGGCTTTGCCCTGGGCTACATTCAGGTTGATTGAATACCCAAAACGCCCGAAGGCCACCCACCAATGGTGACTCATCTTGCCACACAACGCCCTCTGATTGGACGAGATCAGGCAGGTGGCAACACTTGATACGCCACATCTACTCAACCCTGTGTACATAACGGGTATTCATGAGATATTCATGGGCACTTTCGGAACCAAGTGAAAAAAAAAGGTCTCTAGTCCCGAGTGAGAGAGTCCAGGCTCGAATAGAGGAGAGAAGAGAGGGCGGTGACTTTTACAGTCCACGCACCCGCAGACTCAAACCGCTTAAGATTTTTATACACAGACGCGAGTGTCAATGTCTCTGTAACACAATTTATTTCTTTTATAAGCAGCTTTCGTTTAATTTTTATTGCACAAAAATGGCAAGAAATCTTGGAGGATTTCTGGTTCTGATCGCTGCGGCATTGATCTACTCATCCGCCCTCGCTTCTTATATCTTTCAACCGATCTCCGATTCACACCGATCTGCTGCTTTAGAGCTCTTCAATCCTCTCGGTGGATCTTTTCCCAGGTTTTCAAAAACCCCTTTAATCCTCTCAATTTCTTATTTTGCTGATTAATTAGAGGAACAGGATTTGATTTTCATGAGATATCAAAATTTTACTAATTACTGAATTTAAGCTTTCCTTTGTTCATTTGCTATATGAGATCTGGTTAGTCTATAGAACTGAAATTGGTTCTTACGCCTGTTTGGATGATGAGAGAATGGTAAAAGTTGTCTCTTGTGGTAATCCTTGTTGGTGTTTGCACTTGCCTGTGTTCGTTTACATTTTCGTGTCGGCCTAAGCAAGAAAGAGTGATCTGACTGGATGTTGTGTGTGCTAACAGCGTAGAAGAAACGTACGAGGAACTTAGAACGTTTGAGGTTCTTGGAATTGATAAAAGGTCTGATATCAGCACAGCTGCTTGCCAGTCTGTATCGGAAATCCTTGGGTCGTCGTCTTCTACTTTGAAGGATTTATTCTACGCCTTAAAAGTCAACGGAATATTAAAGTGTGACATCAAAGAGGATGTTTTTGAGGTATCGTTTTGTTCTGTGCTGTTTTTTTTTTTATATTTATTTCAAAGGTATTAACTTTATGTGACAACTTGCTAACAATGTGTGATGATGGGTTAATTTCTCTCTTAAAGGGTGTTGCTTCAAGGCTACAAGCTGCTGTCAGTGGTGCAAGTGCTTTGCTTGATTTCTACTATTCTGTGGGAGGTTTAGCTCTTATCAAGGTAATTAATATATATAAACACCTTTAGATGTTATGGGTTTCGAGCTTGATTCTCATTTTTTATGCATTTGCTAATTTGGGTATTATTCTTTTCTTTCTACAATGCAAGGGAGAGGTAATTAGTGATAAGTTTTACGTTGAAACTTTTGTAAGCAGATTTTGTCTGAAATCATGAAATTTCAGCAGTGTTAATTGCTAGGTATTTATTTACTCAACTTCCTGATAGAGAATACGATTTTCAAGCTGTTGTCATGTAGCAGAAGCCTTGCCAGTTTTTTACTAAAGCTTGAAGCTGATATTTTTCTCAATGCAGGGTCAAACTACCAAAGATGATCTTTATCTTGCTGATGCTGAAGGAGTTTTTCAGTCCATCAAGGTTTATTATTGCTTGGAGTTATTGTTAGAGTGAAGATTTGAACTTGACAGTGGACTGTTGTATGAGTGTGAAAAAAATAACTCATTAGTGGACCACCCTTGCCAGGAACTCTCCCACATTGAGCAGGGCCCTTTTGGGACTAGTTGCTGATGTGGTCAGAGTTGGTGGGTGTGTAGGTCCAGCACTGGTCTGCTTAGAAGTTTATTTCACAATGTTTTGGTTGGCGTTTGGTTTGAATTTTCTGTTCCTACTTCAAATACAATTTTCGGCACATGTAATGGTTGACTTGCTAATTATTGGCAGGCTCTGAGCCAGAGTGATGGAAGATGGCGCTATAATTCTAATAATCCCGAGTCTAGTACCCATGCTGCTGGTATGTTCTATAAGTGTTTTGTACACCACAATGACTTTTCTAGCGCCTGTGCCCTGTCATATATATTCTATGCTTTTCTTGCAAGGGGATATGCGATTGTCACATTAACACTTGGAAACCACATAAATACTTGCTCAAGTTTTGTTTTTATAATTATCTAAGCATAAATTTGTGGACATAACTAAGGATACGTGCTTAGAAATAGTAATGGGCAAGGAGTTTGGAACATCCTGAAAATGGGAAGGAAAGAATTGAATGGAGAGTGTATCATATTTTACATTAAATGTGTAAATTGTGCTGTATTGCTGAAATTAGCACTCTAAGCCATGCTAATTCTCCCACCTACATTGGCTTATATCCATTTGCTTGATCATGTTTCTTTTCAGGTCTAGCACTTGAAGCACTTGCTGGTATTGTCTCATTATCATCTTCCGAGATAGATCAATCTCTGGTAATTTGGAAGTTTTGCTGACTTTGCCCCAATAGAACTTTTAGTTTTTTCTTGATCCAGAAACTATCACCAATGTTTCTCTTATATTTAGAATAAGGACACTTCCTGTTTATTTCATTATCAGCATCAAACATGTTGGTATCTGGTGATTTTATGTTACTCCATAATTAGTGATTGTAGGTGAAATAGGTTATATGATTGTTTTTTTCTTAAAGCATATGCTTATTGGTGATTTTAGTCTACATTCTTTTTCTGAGCCGTATTTTTCCTCTTTATTTTATTTTTCAAGTTTGTGCGTGGTCTATATTAGTTTGTTTAGTGCTAGTGCTTCAGGTTATGTAGCAGATTTATGTCTGCAATAGATTCTGCATTATGAAAATGCACCCATAGCTTAGCCTATCCAGATTTTGATATAGCATTTCCTTTTAGAAACATAGCTACAATTTCCCATTGCATAGAACTTCCTTTTATGCTATGTAATCTACTTTTCCCTTGTTGGCTTATCTAATTGTATAAACTTATATTAACAATTTTCTGGTTATGATGAGGGGGTTTTTGTTTCTATTGTATAATATATGGTATCTTCCAATATACTTGTTTCTGCTGTCTTGTGGTGTTCATTGTAATATGTTGTTTCTTACATTTGCTTACCATGGGCAGATCAGCACAACTAAAAATGATATATTGAAGCTGTTTGACAGCATTGAGAAGTATGGTATGCATCTCTCTCTCTCTCTCTCTCTCTCTGGTACATTATAATTTTTTGGTGCTTATGCACCGGAACAATTTCTTAGTATGGTGGCAATTGTGTTTATCTTGCTTATGCCAGAACTTTTAATTCTACTGATATGAAGTTGTCAAGAAACAGTTTGGTAATCTATCATGTCGTAGAGTTAATTTGGCAAAAATTAAATCCTTTCAAACATGGAAACTTCACCAGCTTTACATGTAGGCCATGCTCCATTCACCTAGCTGCCAGCTGCTATTTTATGCTATTCCAGAACTTACTTAGTTAGCTGCAACTCTTTATTGTAGATGATGGGGCCTTTTACTTTGATGAGAAGCTGGTTGGTGCACGTGAACATCAAGGTGCTCTCTCAACTACATCCTCTGTTGTTAGAGGACTGACAGCATTTGCAGCTGTGACTTCAGGAAGCTTGAATGTGAGTTAGGTTTGTTGGTGTTGCTGGTCTTTGTGCCTGTAATTCTCTATCACAAAAAGAGTTTAATGCTCTTTTCTTTGCTTGCTTTATTCTTTTTTTATTTTCAGCTTCCAAGTGGCAAAATATTGGGCTTGGCAAAATTTTTCCTCGCCATTGGAATTCCAGGTGATGCCAAAGACTTGTTCAACCAAGTAGATTCCCTGGCTTTCCTAGAGAGCAATACGTGAGTGTGTTCTTTACTTAGTTCACTATGATTATCTTTTTTCATTTTATATTTATGTTATGTAAAGCTCATTTTAGTTGTTTTCCTGATATAAAGAACTCTGTAATATGTGATTGGTCTTTTAAAAGAAAACAAATTTCCAGTGACAGCAGTTCCAGAAAAAAGAAGATTTTATGGAATAATCCTTTTTCATTAGTGTATTTTTCAAAATGAGAGCATCAGTTTGGTGCTCGAAGAAAATGTGTTGTTTTCATGAAAAACTTTTAAAGTTTGTTTCATTAGCTGCTGGCTGTCTTTTGCAGCTAGGAGCAGAAGTTTGTCCTTGAAGAAAAAATTGAAGGCACTTTTATATACTTGAACATTGTGGTTATTTTGCTGTGTTTGGGTGCTACTGTTCCTCAGTTTTATATGTTTTCCTTGTTCTCTTTTGGTTGAGAAAAGCAACAAGTAGGATAACTGATGAGGCTAAATGGTTTAATATTAAGTGCTGAATTTACTGAAGAAGTTTGCAAGTAACTTGTTTTTTTTTTCTAATTATTACAGTTTTGGTTTCTGGTGCAGGGTTTCCATTCCACTGATTCTATCGCTTCCGGCTACAGTGCTTTCATTGACTAAGAAGGATGCACTTAAGGTGTGTTGCTGTGTGCATGATAAGTATTTTTTTTTTGTGTTTGTGTCTATATGTGCGCTCGTGTGCATGCAAGTTCTTAAACTTTTTTGGTTATCTCATATTTGCTTGATTACATATTACTTCATCTTGTTTCTTACTGTATTCTGGCTATTTTGGGAATAAGCTAAAATTGTTAATGATATTATTCTCATCCTATACATTTCCTGGGATTTGCATGACTGCGAAGTTTCTGCACACCTTGAACCTTTTCCTTTTACGCAATTTTATTTAAATTGACTTTCCATGTAAATCTAACCAGGTTAAGGTGAATACTGTGCTTGGTTCAAATCCACCTCCGTTGACAGTGAATCTTCTACGAGTTTTGAGATCTGGTTCAAAGGATACTTTGTTAACTGAGAGTCAGGTACACCTTTTTCTGCATTTTTTACCTTGTTGAGTGCATTTTGATTCTTTTGTCTACCTTTTGGGTATTGTAGCCTGCCCAGTCAATTTGGTGATTTTCTGGATGACCAATATTAATTGTGTGATATAGGAACTCAAGTTTGACCCTGAAAACGCTGTCTATACCTTGGATCCTTTGCCAAAGAGTGTTGATGTTGGAAAATACACTTTTGTTTTTGAGGTATCCTTGTTTTCTTTGATGCATAAATGCTGCCTTTCATCGTTCTTTACATCCATATATGACAAGCCCAAATTCTTGCAGACGGTGCTTCATGATTCAGACCACAAAAACTTATATGCCACTGGAGGCCAAACTCGGATTCCAATATTTGTGACTGGAGTTATCGAAGTTGACACTGCAGAAATTGCAGTGCTTGATAGTGATCTTGGGAGCATAGAAACCAAGAAGAAGTATGTTTTTAACATTTCCCAGTTCCAAAACTGGGTGTTTATTAACTGATGCCATGTTGGATGCTTGTCATTGTGACCATTTTTGGGATGTGTTTAAATTTTTATTTACAATACTCAGCTCTGCTTTACCGAGTTTGAACTTTATGACTTGAGTTTGAGTATGATTCTAGTCATGGATCCATGCAGGATAGATTTAGCTGGAGATAATACTGTACCATTATCAGCAAACCACCTTCAGAAGCTGCGCCTCTCTTTCCAGTTGTCTACTCCTCATGGCCATGCATTTAAGCCACATCAGGTTTGTAATTCTGCCTGTCTTCCTCTAGAATTGTTATATCTGTGATTCAGTTATTCAGAGTTTTTTTGCTACCAGGCAATTCTAAAATTGACGCATGAGACTAAGGTTGAGCATATCTTTTTGATGGGGAGCTCTGGAAAAGAGTTTGAGATTATTCTGGTAAGTTCCTTCTGCAATGTGTTGCTCCCCCTTGTTCCTCACTCATGGATGGGTTTTTTGCAACTTTATAGTTAAGAACAAAATCTATCAAATATGCCCAAATGTTGACTTTTGGATTTATCATTGAATTCAAATTTGGCTGGGTTGACTATTGTCAACAATCAATTAACTTGGTTCTTAGCAATTCATTTTCCATCTTAAATTTGTGTATTGCGGACCAATTTTCCTCTTACCTGAAATGAAGTTAATTTTGTTATCACATGGTAATTATAGACTGAATAAAGTAAGATTTATGAATCAGGACTTGAATACTTGTCCAGAGACATTGCACGCTATTGAATATCTACTAGAAATAAAACTGAATATTTTTTCAATGAAATTACTGTTCAATATTTGCTTAACAATCATGTATTGTTTTAAGGTGCACCATGAAAATGGCTCTTTATGTTATGTCAAATGAATAAACCTCCAGCTGAAGTAGTTTGAGTGGCAGTCAGTTTAAGCCTCTCTTGCTGGACATTATAATGTTTATGCACATGCCAATATTTGTTACTACCTTTTCAAATGCTCCTGCTGTGCATCACTGCTGATTGCTTGGAAACAGACTCACTAGAACATATCATTCAACCATCCATATTCTGTTTCTTCTGAACTTTTGTTATTTTCCTCATATTTGGCAATGTCTTGCAGGATTTCCTTGGACTGGTTGAGAAATTTTTCTATTTATCAGGGAGATATAATGTTCAACTCACTGTGGGTGATGCTGTTATGGTAGGCTTGATTTTGCTTTCAAAGGTTTTAATTTTTGTATGGGTTATACAACATGAGCATGATACAATTTGTTTTGTTTCTCTTTTTCAGGAGAACTCTTTCTTAAAGGCTGTTGGTCACATTGACCTGGATCTACCCGAAGCACCTGAGAAGGCACCACAGCCTCCAGCACAGCCTCTTGATCCAAACTTGATATATGGTCCTAAAGCAGAGATAGCTCACATCTTCAGGGTTCCTGAAAAGCTTCCACCTAAGGAGCTTTCTCTTACTTTCTTGGGTCTTACACTTTTGCCATTTCTTGGATTCTTACTTGGGGTGAGTGTTATATTATATATCTGTCAGAAATTCTGAAAACTTTGAGTATTAACATTATTTCTCTCTTTTGAGGTCAATGATGTCTGGAATTGATTGAAATTGAACCTTCCTAGTTAGCATTATAATTCATTGGCTCTTTCTAAATTGTCTCGCCTTTGGATGCCCCATATAGTACTTCTAGTATTATCAAGGTTTGTCTATGGATTTGAATGCTAATGTTGGAAAGATCTTTTGATCTGTGTTAATGTAGACACTGCTAGCGTACATGTGTTTGATTGAAGTTTCTGGTTGAAATTGCTTAGCTGAACTTGTTGGGGTAAAATCTTATTGGTGGAACTTGCCAAGTGACCTCAGGAGTTTAGACCACCCCTTTCTATTTATTAGGACAGGAAGTGGTATTGCACATTGCACTAATCGACATAGTCAGGATTTCAAGTGCTCTATGTCATTCTTTCTGCCTAGTTTTCTCGTGTCATCATCTCTTCTCTATAAATGGGGACAACATAGGGAATGGGAATGAGTGGCATATGTTAACATGCCTTTTCCTTTTGACAGCTATTGCGTTTAGGGGTGAACTTGAAGAACTTCCCTTCCTCATCTGTTCCCGCCATGTTCGCTGCCCTCTTCCATCTTGGCATAGCAGCAGTTTTGTTGCTCTACGTGCTTTTCTGGCTGAAGGTCAGTTTCCCACTTTGTTCTTTTTGTTCACCTCTATTTGATAAATTTGTGATTCCTGCAAGATTTCCCGGGCTTGTATTCACCCATGTTTGATATGCAGCTTTCGATTGTTTGCTAGGATATTAGTGAAATCATGCTCTTTTATTTTGCTTCTATTCAATGAGAAAATTTGGATTGCTAGGGTATTTGTGGTGTTAAGAGGAATTTACCCTTATTTTTTTTCTTTTTTTAATTTGAGCAGTTGGATCTATTCACAACACTGAAAGGACTTGGTTTCTTGGGAGCTTTCCTGATGTTTGTTGGACACAGAATCCTCTCTCACCTGGCCTCATCATCATCCAAGTTGAAATCTGCCTGAGTAGGAGAGAATTTTCTGTTTCAAAACAGTTAGACATTGACCCAATTTTGTAGGGGATGTAAACTATTGAGTATGTTATACCACCTGTTAAGACTTTGGGCATGCAATGAAATAGGGTTTATCTATGTTTTGGGTTTTTCTCCTTTCACTGCTTGAACCACACCTCACTGTCTTTCCATTGGTGGTCCGTCAGCTGGTTTGTTAACAGCGTTTACTTAGTTCAGCCATGATGAATATTTCCAAGATAAAAGATTTGCCTTTTTCAGAGTTTCCTAAGTGGATGAATAAAATCCCTTTGTTTAGATTCTGGTAATATAATCCTTTATTTCAGTAGAACGACCACCTGTGGTCATGTACGTTGTCACAATTCCATCTGATATTTTTGTGGTGATTTTCAATGATAGTTATAAGAGCTAATAGCTAGGGACTTACTTGGTTCAAGCCTGGGTTGTGGTTGTGTTGCGGGTTTGGGGAGTTGATTAAAAGAGTGTTCGGGAGTGTGGTAGTTGTTTTTTTTTAAAGTATATTTTTAAATGTGTTTTTAAAATGCGAAAGCAAATTAAGTTTTAAGACTAGGGAGTGAAAGTTATGATTTAAAAAAAAAAACTAAAATGATAACAATTTAAAAATAAAATGCAGGTTTTTAGGTTGCCCTATTAAACTATTAAGTTGATCTATTGTGCTAAATGGAAGTTGCATGAGAAGCTTGTTAAATAACAAATATAATGTTTACTTGAAAATAATTAAAATAATATATATTTATTTGATATTATCACATTAAAATTATAAGAAAACATTTAAAAAAAGTATTAATTTGATAATTTTTAAGTTAGATGTATTTTTAAAACACATTTAATCACAGTTTTAAATGCAAAAATAAACTGTGATGTCAAGCCCCTTCCCGAGTTTACAAGATATTTAAAAAATGATGGCCTGTATATGAGACCAAATTTTCATGGCCGAAAAAGAAGAGTTCAGCAACAGCCTGCTTCCTCTAAGGAGATTCCTGTAGGGTGCTGTTTCCTTATTTCCTATTTTAGTTTTGTCAGTAGCGTTAAAAAGAAGAAGGCGAACTACTGTTTTGAGCTGACAGCAATCGAAGCGCATGGATAACACAACAATCTAGCACCGATAGAGTTTTACAGATTGAGGTTTCAGAGCCTATGATGTTTGTAAGACAAGAAGTTCTCGTGCATGAGGTTGCATCGCAGCTTCTCCTACGCCATTTCTTCTTCTTCTTCTTCTTCTTCTTCTTCTTTAAAGAACATGGTGTATCAGCAGAAGAGGAAATTAAAATTACTCCCATCATAACAAATCGGTGAATACATTGAAAAAAATTGAATTTTCCTTTAGGAACCTATATATATATATATATATATATATATATATATATATAGAGAGAGAGAGAGAGAGAGAGAGAGAGAGGAGACACTCCCAATGCTTTGTTTAATTCCTGATAGGCCATGTCAAGAGATAATTTTTTTTAGCTTTTACCAAAATCCGCATATTCGGTGTCTCTGTTCACATATTTTTACCCCAAAAGCAGACAGTCTATTCAGGATTTCAGATATAACCTCGTTAATAACATTTCCAACGTACCAGTTGTGCACAGTGGTAGATATAAGCTATCGATCAATTTTATTTTATTATTATGGGTTTTATTGAGTTTAATAATTTATTTTTAAAAAAATTATTTAATTATATAAGAAAAATAGATGCTCATAAAATTAAACACAAACTTAAAAATAGATATTTAATTGAGAAAATTATCCCTATAGAAAGCAAACAAAAATCCATAATACAGTCTATTTCTTAACCAATTCAATATTAAAAGATGAAATCAAAAAAGAATAATTTAAAAACAATTAAAAGACAAAAAAAAAGCATATTCTATCAGTGGGTAAACTCGTCAAACCTATAAATCAGGTAAGCCGGGCTAATAGGTCATACCTGTGAATTAAGTTATGGGCTCCATTGATATTATAATTTGTTTTTTTTTCAAAACTAATTTTTTATTTAACTATATGATAACAAAAATAGATAATTACAAAATCAAACACCAACCCAATGCTGAGATTTTTTTTAGATCGCGAAAACCTTATAAAAGACAAAACAAAACTAATTATAAAACTAAATTCCTAATTAACTCAGTATCCGAGGATGAAATGAAAAAGACTAATTAAAAAAAGAGTTAAACTTGTCGGACCCCGCAAATCAAGTCAACCAATCAAACATGTGAATAGGTTCATGGACTATATAAAATTTAATAACATAACTTTTCTCTAAAACTATTTTTTTAAACTATATAATAAAAAATAGATGATAAAAAAATCAGGTTCAATTAAAAAAAAAACACCCCACCAAACTCGTAAACTAGGGCAACCCAAGTTACACTGTCAAACCCACAAAACCATGCTAACCTTATAGAAAAGTAAAATAAATAAAAAACAAATTATCAACCATTTCAATATTAAAAGATAAAATCAACAAAAAAAAATTTGAAAAAAAAAACATAACAAAAATTCAAAAACAACAACAAAAAAAAAGAAAGTAAAACATTGTGGATTACTATTGTCATTCATAGTGCAATGCGTGTGGGTAAAATATAGTTTATTCACATCCTTTAATTTTTGTTACTTTATAAAGTTTAATAACATGATTTTTTTTCTAAAACTATTTTTTTTTTAATTATATAAGAAAAAAATAGACTAAAAAAAAGTTAAGAAGTTAAGTTCAATTCGTAAACAATGTTAATCTCATATAAAGTCAAAATTAAAAGAAGTAAATTACGAAGTTAAATTCTCAACAATCTCAATTTTAAAAAATGAAATCGACAAAAACAGATTTGAAAAAATAATCATAACAAAAATTCAAAAAAAAAGTAAAATACTTTGGATTACTTTTGCAATCTATAGTGCAATGGATG
>Ga0325411_1001385_pt1 | contig 26980 bp, 16 predicted proteins | sample PopdelMetagenome_13_FD_206181 | JGI IMG/M metagenome (GOLD analysis project Ga0325411, IMG submission 206181) | Populus deltoides microbial communities from Bellville, Georgia, United States - Xylem-PdIQD-R4 | ecosystem: Host-associated > Plants > Phyllosphere > Stem > Wood/Secondary xylem...
TCAATTCATGTAGAATCGATAAACTGATAAAAATCATGCAAAATCATAATTTTATCACTAATTTTACAAGTTTAATTAAATTATAAATACTCCCCTTTCAACTCACCTTTCTCTCAAATTAAAACAAAAAAACCCCAGTCCGCTACTCTCTCTCTCTCTCTCTCTCTCTCAAAAACACCTTTTTTTACTTTTTACTTTTACTTTGTCTCCTTCACATTCCTCTTTGTTTCATGTTTGTTGGAATAGATGTTAAATTGCACTCCCAGGTGAATCAAGAACCACAACATCACAACGAAAACTAACTCTCAGCCACGAGTCCACTCCTGAATACTGGTTGCAACCCGCCCTCCCCTGACCAGCTCAAGGGAGTGGAAAGAAAGGTGCATGCATGATATGAATAATTGTGCACCTAATTTATTTTTCTCTATTGTAATCAGTCACTTTATGATTCGATAATTCACATATTTGGAAACCCATATTGTATGCGTACTAATTTCATTATATACGTATACATAAATAGTAAGTACTAGTTATCATGTGATTTTTTTAAAGTCACTAATAATTCATAATGATCATAATTATTCTCAATTATTATCATGTTGCTTTCCTTTTCCTTTTCCTTTTCTTTTTGTTTCTTTCATATCAATGTTTTCGTGTTGATTAATAACAGTGACATGGAATATTAATATTTGCTAAAGTTTGATGGTGTATGGTTGCTTAATTTTATTCTAATGTTTGTGTGTGTGTGTGTGTGTATACACTAATTAAATGGGAAACACAAAATAGAGTTTAATTCCAGAAAGCCATGAGAATAATTGCATGATATCAATTCTTGAATTTAATTTCCATGGATCGTTATCCTAGTACGTACGTAGAAAGATACGATATTCGTGTTGAAGACTATTTGTTTTACAATTAACTCTAAAGATTTAAAGCAGATGTTATAATACATGGTGGTTTTTGGATACAACTGCCGCTTGGTAGGTTTTTTTTTTTTTTTTTAAGCTGTTTGGGAATGTAGTTGCAGTTATTTTTTAAAGTGTTTTTTGTACTGAAATATATCAAAATAATATATTTTTTATTTTTTAAATCAGCGCATCAAAATGATTCAAAACATATAAAAAAAATTAAATTTTTTAAGAACGCGATTTACACCGAATTCCCAAACATTCTCTTAATCATACAAAATACTCCTATAGTTAATGGCTACAAATATTTTTTTATAGCTTAAAATCAATCAAATTCAAATGAATAAAACTTGAAATTATGTTATATTATTATTTATTATTTGCTATTTAACTAAAATTTTTTATATAATTAGACAATTTGAGTTTATGTTATATTTTTTATATTATGATATTATTTTTTTTTTACAACCATGATCACCACCATAACCCATCGTCTTCGCAAGTCCAACTTAACACCTCCACAGCCACCACTCACAATTCCAGGACCATCCTTATTAAAATCACTAGCTACCGCCAAAAATCATGAACAAAGTCATCCTCGATTTTTGTTTTAACCAAAATAGCATAAAAGAACCCATGAACTTCAAAGAAAAATCCAAAATAAAAAAAAGAGTAAATACTGAAGATGGAATTAAAATAACCCCTTGGATCACCATCTAACCATCAATTTAAGGATTCTAATGGAATATGATTTCTATTTGTAAGGGTATATAGTAGCGAGGATGCACCGTTCAAAATACACGGGATAATTTTAATAATCTATCAAAAAAGAAATAATAATTACTACCACTATGTCCTCGCTTTCCTCTTTCCATGGTCCCTCAAAGGAGTAAAATAAATAAATAATAATCACCATGCTTTCTCTGGTTCCTCAATGGAGTCATAAATGAGTAGATAAATAAATAAAATACTCTCTGATTGCTTATAACACCACTGCAGCAGTATTTGTTTTGTCTTCTCCTCTTTTATCTTTTCCATCCATCATCCATCATCCATCATCCATCATCCATCCCTTTCACTCTATTACACGCATACATGCGCACCCTTTCTCCTTTTGTTTGTTTTTTCGAGAGGCGTCCAATCCTAATAATCAATACCAGTAGAGAAATAGAAGCACAGAGCCCCTTAAGAGGCTGTATCTGATCCATGAACCCACAGATTTCAGTTTTTCCATTAAAAAACCGTCTCAACTGTCGCCGTCTGATTTCCTCTCTCCGTCGATTGCCACCGCCTACTCTCTCCTCGATCTCTTTTTCTCCTTTTCATTCCCCTTTTCTTTGCTCTTGCTGCCTCTAACCCCACCTCACTCACTTACCAACAGTCTCGGTGCTCTATCGATCTGATGCAACTGTCATGATCCGATTGGCTCGATTCCCGTCCCAAAATCGCTTAAATCACCAGCTACTTTGCTCTGCATCCCGCTAATATCACCACCTAGCGATTTTAGTAACTTTATCTTCCATGTCTCTCTTTTTTTTAAGTTAAGTGAGCTCAACGTTTTTTATTTTTATGTGAGGTTTCAGTCATGCTTAGTTCTTTTTTCTTGAGTTCAAAATTGCAGGATTTGAATTTATTTTTTTTGGTTTTAGATCGGATAGTAAAAGTGTTAATCAATGAGTTTTAATAGAAAACTCTCAAATCTATGAGGTACTCTATAGTAACTTCAGATTTGTTTTCTTATTCCCATTTTTGATTACTCAGTTTATTTTATATAGTATAAGCTTAAAATCTGTAAATTACGAATTCCCTTTAACAAATCAAGTCTCCTATCTTTTTGGCGTTCTGTTTTTTTCCTTCTTTCTTTTCTTTTTTTTTTTAAAAAATTTCAATGGAAGAAATTCAGAACAGAAAAATGAATAACTTGAATTGTAGCGGAGGCGGGGTTGGAGGAGGGATGTCCGACGTCGTACTAGAATGCGTGATGCCATACATACACGACCCTCGGGACCGCGACGCCGTTTCGTTAGTTTGCCGGAGATGGTACGAGCTAGATGCGCTAACACGAAAGCACGTGACAATAGCTTTATGTTACAGTACAAGTCCAGATCGATTACAACGTCGTTTTAAGCACCTCGAATCATTAAAGATGAAAGGGAAGCCACGGGCTGCTATGTTTTTTAATCTGATACCGGACGATTGGGGAGGGTTTGTGACTCCATGGGTTAATGAAATAGCGGAGAGTTTTAATTGCTTGAAATCGCTTCATTTTAGGAGGATGATTGTTAAAGATTCGGATCTAGAGTTGCTGGCTAGTTCTAGAGGGAAAGTTTTGCAGGTTTTGAAGCTTGACAAGTGCTCTGGGTTTTCCACTGATGGCCTTTCGCACATCGGTCGCTCTTGCAGGTAATTCTATTTTGGGCCTTTTCAGGATCGGGTTCATTAATTATTAATGGTATTAAGATTTTATGTGCGCCTAATACTGCAAGTATATTTAATGTTACTGTTAATGAACAAGCCGTGACTGTTTTTCAAGAGTTGTGGTTTTTTTGCCCTTTGGTTTGGTTGGAACATTGAACAGCTATGCTCTGTTTAACAAACCATGAATGCGTGATTTTAAGGAAATTTATAAAATGCTTATATGAATTGGTTATTTGCGTGATGTGGAGAATTGAAGGTTTATATAACGAAATTCATTATGTTTGTAAACTTGACTATCTGGGTAGTTTTGTTTTTGAACTTGTTGAATGTTTACTTGATAACTGCAATCCATATAACATTGGCCAGAGTGAGTTTGTTCCAGATTCAATGTCCTCATGCCCGTATTCCAACTTGCATGGCTTTGTTTTCTCAGGATTGTAAATAAAGTAGAATCAACAAGTCAATTGTTTATAATGGACTTTCTGATTTGTATAAGTTATAACACGATGAGGTTGGCTGTGGCTTGTGATGAAGGAAAATAAAATACCAGAGCAATGGAGTAAGAGCTGGATGATCTTTTAATGTTTCCTACATGGTCTGGATCCTGTTGCAGTGACACTAATGCTTTAAGTCCTCCAGGAGCATGCTCTGCTTGTATTCTTGTTATTTGAGGCATTATTAATCATAATTCCAACCAGCCTCCCCCTCCCTTTTCCATTGCCTTTGGGTTCGGGGATCTTAACATATCGATTATGATGCATTTAATTTATTGTTATTATGTGTTTCTTCAGGCAATTGAGAACATTATTTTTGGAAGAGAGTGCAATAGCTTATGAGAAAGATGGTGACTGGCTCCATGAGCTCGCTACAAACAACACAGTTCTCGAGACTCTAAATTTTTACATGACGGATCTTACCAAAGTCAGATTGGAAGATCTTGAGCTTCTTGCCAAGAACTGTCGTTCATTAGTATCTGTGAAGATTAGCGACTGTGAAATCTTGGAACTTGTTGATTTCTTTCGTGCTGCATCTGCTATAGAAGAATTTTGTGGAGGTTCCTTCAATGAGCCAGATCAACCAGGGAAGTACTCTGCTGTTGTATTCCCCCCAAAATTATGCCGTTTGGGTCTCAGCTATATGGAGAAGAATGTAATGTCAATAGTGTTCCCTTTTGCATCCCTGCTCAAAAAGTTGGATCTCCTCTATGTGTTGCTTGGCACGGAAGATCATTGTGTTTTAGTCCAAAGGTGCCCCAACCTAGAAGTTCTTGAGGTACAGTCAGATGTGTTTCAACTCTTTGTTACCTTTAATTGCTGTCTTCATTCATAATTTGTCTGGAATCATGTCTTCATTTTACCATCCCCTTTCTGCGATGGCTTTGTCCCTTAGAAAACAGCTTTCTCAATTAGGCTTCTGTTTCCTCTTCTTTGTATTCTTGATCCTCCAGAATCTGTTGTTTCTTATTTATTCATCAAATAAATGTGTGGATTAGGCTGGTTGCATTCTAGAAATAACATGACCACTTTATCTTAGTCTTAATCAAACTACCCCTCTTCAATTCAAAAGTATGAGGAGAAAATAACTTAGGAAGGAATTTTGATTTGTTTAGCAATATAATATCATAATTGCCCATGATAAAATTGTAGGTTGAAAGAAGCTAACTTGACCCGTCAAGTTATCTGTAACATAAAGTAGATCTTAACTCGATTCTATATTTTCTTATTAACATTTTTAATGTGGATTTTTTTTTCCCTGAAGAACATCTAATGCCAGAATTTTCCCTTTGTGCTTCTAGCATGATTTTGAACTTCTCTTTGGTTTGAAGGAATCCTGTGTTAATTGTGCAAGAAAGAGATTTGAAGTTCTTTTGAATGATGAGAATAAACCAAATTTATTACTGAAAAAGGGGGATTCTTATACTCTGTTGCATGCTGAACTTTATTAGGGATTTGTGCATGTATTTTAAGTTTATACACTTAACCTTGCCTTTTAAATTGGCAGACAAGAAATGTTATTGGAGATAGAGGGCTGGAAGCTCTTGCCCAGAGTTGTAAGCGACTAAAGAGGCTTAGAATAGAGCGTGGTGCTGATGAGCAGGAAATGGAGGATGTAGATGGCCGGGTATCACAAAGAGGACTAATCGCCTTAGCTCAGGGCTGCCTAGAGCTTGAGTACATAGCTGTTTATGTTTCTGATATTAGCAATGCAGCTCTGGAACATATGGGTGCATACTCAAAGAACCTCAATGATTTTCGCCTGGTCTTACTTGAGCAAGAAGATAGGATTACAGATCTGCCACTTGACAATGGAGTCCGAGCTCTATTGAGGGGCTGTGAAAAGCTCCAAAGGTTCGGTCTGTATCTCCGATCAGGGGGTTTGACTGATGTAGGTCTTGGATATATTGGACAGTACAGCAGACATGTGAGATGGATGATTCTGGGTAGCGTCGGGGAATCTGATGAGGGGCTTTTGGCATTTTCTATGGGCTGTCCTAGTCTGCAAAAACTTGAAATGAGGGCCTGTTGCTTCACCGAGCGTGCACTGGCTAGAGCTGCCTTGCAACTGACTTCTCTGAGGTACTTGTGGGTGCATGGTTATAGAGAAACCTCTAATGGTCATCGTGATCTTTTAACAATGGTTCGCCCATTTTGGAACATTGAATTGATTCCTTCTAGAAGGTTCGCGACGGTTAATAACGCAGGAGAAGATATTGTGTCTGAGAATCCAGCCCACATACTTGCATATTACTCCCTTGCTGGACCAAGAACAGACTTTCCAGATACTGTGATACCACTGGATCCAGCTAGGGTAGATGCTGCGTAGAGCTGTATATGAAGTCGATGTCCTTGTCATTTTACTGCCACGTGCTGTTCATAGATTTATCCTTCCTTTTGCCATTTGGGTAAAGAGTGTTTGAGTTTAATTTTAAATTTCTATTTTATCTGGACCCTTGTCCTGTAATAAGTTGCTTTCCCATCTGTAATTTAGCACTTCCACTCGCCTTTTTTCTGCCGCCTGGGGCAATTAGCTTAAGGTTTAACCGTTTGGTGACTTTGTATTTCACCTGCTTCAATGTTGGAAATATTGCTGTTACCGGGTAGAATTTTGGGATGTTTCCTATTGACAAATACACGGATTTTCACTTGTATTATTGTTTCAAATTTCTGCTCGGCGTGCTTTGAGAAATGCTCTACTCGAGCTAATCCCTGTAAAAGAATCACCACACCCACACGGGTTTGTCAGGTGTGTTGTGTAAAAGAAGAATGAGTGGGCATTTGCTGTTCGTTCGTGACCATGCACGGGCAACATGGTTTGCTAGTGCTTTGGGATGTGTACTCCACAAATGGCACGTTTTGGCAGCTTCAAAGATTGGTGGCTTGAGATGGGTATCTCAGACGTACGGAAGCTAGGCGCCTGTGTGACAGAATGAACTCAAATTAATCCAAAACGAACAGTTGTCTTCTCTTTTCGGAAGAGTCGGAATCTACAGCGAGTGGCAGGGAGCGGAGCTAGATACGTCTCCGGGAAACAACAGGTCACACCTTCAACAAATTTTAGGGCTTCTAACACAGATTAATAAATTTTTTGAGAAAATAACACAGTTAACAACAAGTCATACAAGTGCTCTCTCGTCAATTAACTCTTTATAATTATTTTCTTGCTTAGCTTTATCTAGTTTTTTATGTCGTGAGATTCCAAGTTTTTTTTTTTTTATTTAATTTTTTATTTTATTGATAACCTTTCCAACCTTCTTTCTTTCTTTAAGGATATCAACCTTTATAAATTTGTTGTTCGTATAAAATCAATAAATACACAAAATACCCTTAAAAAAAATTGAATCAAGTTATAATAGCAGCCCGTCTTGCTTTGTCGACTGTGGTTTTTATCCAAGTGATCAAGGAGCGGACAAATGATCCATTTCATCTTATTTGAGAAATTCATTTTTAAATATAAAATTATTATCACTAATATTCACGTAAATTGCTAGCTAGATTGGTTACCGTGTCTTTTTTCTAATTTGTATTTCACAACACAATGAGAAATTAATTCCGTAAACTAACAATCATCTTTTAACTGTTTATGTTTAGCGTCAGCGAGAAATAAATTATCATTAGTGGTACGATAAACTGAACTAACAATCGCCAGGGTATCTTACTGAAAAGAATGTTAACGTTAGAATAGATCTGACTTTCTAGGAACTTGCTGTACCATAATTATGTGTTCCTACGCAAGCGGTCCACTTTGCTAATTACTATGGAGTTAATTCAAACTTAAAAGGTTGTCGTAACTAGAACCAAGGCTTATAGCTGGAGGGCGTTTTTTTTTTTTTTTTTGGGGGGGGGGGGGGGTTTGGTGGGCCAGTTTGGCAATGTTCCTTTTGGGCAAAAATATGAGACATGGTGGGCCGAAACGAATAATATCTCTTACAGGGTGGCCCAGATCTTTGACAAAACCTCCTCCAATAGGATTTGGATCCTTTTACGGCAAATAAGATTATAGGATGTAGGAAGATCATCTATCTATTTATCCATCGTGGTTTTAGGGGAGATGCTTCTCCAATCTCTCCCAATTAATCAGTGAATGCTCGTTTTCAATATGATGGGCTCGGGACTTATACTCCAGATCAGCTGGCCCATCTCACTGAATACAAGCCAATGTTCATGATAGATACATGTTCAGAATCCTAATAGGTCAACAAGCTTTTCCGAGCATCCAGGATCCAAGTACAAATCACCTTTTTTCTGGCCTTGTAAATATGAAGTGGCTTATTTTTATGTTGGATATGAAAAGGACGACCCAGTTCTCTAAAAACCCTAGTTAACCCATTAAGTTAACGATTCGTGTTTAGACGGTATTAGACAGTACTGAGAGCATTCACAAAGCTCAATAAGATAACATGTTATACAACATGAAAGTATAGTGTAATTGGTCATAATTTAATTTTTTTAGAAGTTATTATAAATCTCAGAATTATTATAAGAGACTTACAGTTCGTTAATTTTGGATTATGAGATGATTAGTTAAAATATGTAAGTAGACTTGAATACCATAATTAACAAAAAAACAAAGAAGAAGAAGAAGAAGAAGATAACACGCTATGTATAAAACTCACCATGACTTTTGGGAAAGCTCAAGCGTAAATTGACAAACACACCTTGACGCTTATCATTCATCCTGAATAATACCTAAACTATTCCACCTGCTCTCCACGTAATTGATATCGAGCATCTCACATGTTTTTATGTTGTAACTGAGTTTATAAAATAGTGTTATGATATGTTCAGGTGAATGATCCTTGTGACATCATCATTTATACTCAACAGTAGATTACAAGCTATTAAGAATTATTATCCCAAACGACGGTCCGTGAAACAGGTATTGTAGTGTTTTCTCCTCTCTCTCCCAGTCTCCCCCATGTTTCCATTCAAATTAGTGTGACTCATGCCTATATTAATGTCTATGAACCATAAGTAAAAAATTCAAACTTCTTAGCCCACTTCTCTTCTCCTTCAACATTTAATCATCTTTTTCCTGACGTCTTCGCATAAACACACGCACAATACATTTTTAAAAAATCTTCTCTTCCATTACAATGCTAACTTAAGCACTGAAAAGTTCTTTAAACTAAACAAATGACTTGTTTGATAGGTGTGAGATTTTTCATAAGCCCCGTCACAATACCTTTACCTTTATGTTCTGTCTTGGCCCTTTAGAATGTGATATTTTGGAAGATTTAGTGATGGAACCGTGTATGCTATCTGGCAAAATAATGAGAAGCCATGTGCTGGTATTTTAACTAGAAAGTTCGATTCCGGAAACACCGAAAGATCATTATTGGACTCGAGCACTGTGGACTCTGGTCCAAGGCAAGGCCGAAGAGTACTATGCAGAGAGAGGCTATAGTTAGGAGAAAGGGACTGCTCAGAATCAAAGAGATCATTGTGCGGTTAATATTGCAGGAAAAATAAAGGCGAAAAACTGAAGAAGACGAAGTGACAAGTGTTGACATTCAAGGAGCAGCTGTTGGAAAAACTTTGTCAATCACGAAGAAGATTGATTTTAGAAGAGATCCAAGACAAGCCATGTGTGAAACTAGAAGTGTCGTTATAACTAGTGAATTGAGTTACTATAACTAAAGTAACGGCATATCATCATTGGACTTTCCTTTTCCATGGAAAGTTGAAGTTACACTAGTGGGTGACTTTCATGGAGATGAAGTCAAAATTGATCAACACCAACAAAACTTGTCGAGTCACTTCAGTCTTCATACCATACTTCCATTTATTTTATCTCTTGTGCTGATCCCATCAAATGACCAACTCCACGATATGAGCTCAACTGGAGAGGAAAAAAAAAATTGCCCTCTGTGTTTACAACTTGTACTGATCAGTAACATTATCTTTACCCTTGTTTATCCCGTTTGGAAGTTCTTATACCAAGGTTTTTTTAGAGAGAATCACCGTTAAAATATTTCAGGCCAATATTGTGGTGGAACCTAAACCAAGCCTTTTGCTAGATGCATGTCACGACAAACTGAATACAAACATGACCTATGCGTAGCTAATTCAAAATGATTCGAAGAAAGAGTGACCGACATATTATTAAAAGTTTCTATCTTTATTAAAAAAAAAAGAAAAGAAAGGAAAGGCGACTTAGGGATCTAAACGAAGAATAAAAAAAATAATCTTTTGGCTTTTCTATTCTGATTTTGTAATTTAAATGGAATAGTTAGATGAAGAGTCAAAATGATTTCTTGTCAAAGAAAATCCATTTCTACATGAAACATTAAAATATATCATTTAAAAATTCATTCATTCTTTCATCAATTAAATTTTTCTCAATAGCTTTTCTTAAAAATAAAAAAATATTAATATTAAATATATTAAAATACAAATAAATTGTTAAAATACATTCTTTTATATAAAAAAAGCATATTTATATCATTCAAAAAAACCATATTAACAATTTATTAGCTTTTATAAATGGTTTTTGCCTTGCGGTTTTTATTTTTAAACCTATTGAAGATAGAATTGAGGGGCTAGTGCTTTCTTATGCAACTTGCAGAGAAGATTATTATGAAAGTTGATTGCTTTGTCATTTACTGAGAAAGGTTAATAAAAATGACCGTACTGCTCGTGTTGCTTAGGAGCTTTTAATACCCATTATGTGGATAATTAAGAAATCGATAAATATACACAGGTGGGCTTGCACTAGGCTTCTAATGATTGTTTCAGCAGCACAATGGTAGCAGAACCCACAATGGCAACATATACAAAACAAGCACAGTGACAGAATATTATATAACCTTATTTATAATCTTGGATAGACAAACTTTGTGAGATAATGTTTATCAAGCAGTAACCTTTTCTGAAGGACCCGGTAAGAAGCTGGGGGGAGGGAGGTTGAGCTGCAATGATATGAAAAAGATCAATGATCTGAACTCGTTTCCATATCAGACCATTACCATTATCCAGTCCATAATACTGTTTCCTTTTTCTTTGTATGTTACATAAAGAGTTCAACTTCTACACAGCCAGCTGCTGTTACAGGAACATCGCATCTTCTTTGTTCGTAATCAGGAGGACAGGCATATCAGAACAGGCCCTTAATCATCATATATACGATCCATCTTCCTGGCTCAATCCAGAATAATTTTTTGCATTGTAAAGATTGAAAGTAACAAGCTCCTCATATATAAAAAGCCAATTCAGCAATATATAACTGGATCATTGAAAGAGATGTTCTCCGGAGAAAGGCTGAAAAAAACAGTACAGGGACAGCAAAGTTTTAAGGATCACAGCTCCTAATGCTGGAAGAGGAATTCCTGAAGAATATCAGGAAAAACCAATATCTTATCCCTAAAGAGTTGAGGAAAAGGTTAACATCCAACCGGCCTTATTATAATGCTAGATTCTCTATTCCCACAGAAACCCGGTTAAAACTGTGCACAAAATCTAGCTAGACCCACTCACTATTCTTTCACGCGTTGTCAAGTTAAATAAAGAATCGCAAAAAGGCGTATGCTTCCAGAGGCTTCCTTTTTTTTTTTGAAAAAAAAAAGGACAACATGTTGTTAATAAATACTGCTGACAGCAAGACGTGGCAGGCCAATAATAATTCAACCTGAGGAGACGGTGCAACCCACGCGTTCCTGGGGAAATAAAGGTGAGGGGGTATGATTCTGATAAGGCTTCCTTAAATCCAAAGGCTTATATTTAAGGTCTATATCCATCCCTTCACTTTTGATTTGACCTAATTTGAACCTCGTACTTGTTTTTGTATTAAAACCAACACTTTACTCCCATTTTTGTCATGAGTTCGTCCCTGCATCCATCCAACACACGGTGAATTGATTTGTTAGTTTAACTATATGATCTATTATGTCAAATAGACACATATTTGTTTTTTGAAGAGGGGGAGGGGGAGGGGCAATTTCTCCATAAATTAACTTCAAGATGTTGATTGTATATTGTCCTGGGATAAAAATAATTTATTAGTTTATTCTCCGAATATAGAGCAAATGAATTCAGTTGATATTTTTTAAGTTTCAGATAATTTATTAGTGGTTGAGAAGCCATCTGAACTAACTTTAAAGCTTATTTTGTAAATAAATAAATAGAGCTTGAGCTTGGATTAGCTCAACTAATTTAGGTTGATGAATTGACTGATCAATTAAGCTAATGATTTAGCTTTCGAATTAATTTAAGTGTTTGCTTTAATTACATGTACTTTTGAATTTCCTCACGCGCTTAATTGAGATGGCAAGAGGAGCACACTTCATCCTGCTAAGTCGGCAAGTAGATGCTGTCAACCAACCACTGCAGTAAAAGAAGAAGTATGCTGATGAAACAGTGTTGCCACCATCGGCAATTGGGTTGGCGGAAAGACAAATATCATAGAAAAAGCAAATATATATATATATTGGTTGAATAAAAGATGCTTAAACAAAATGTAAAACCTGTAGATTGGCATTCTTGCGTGGATCGTTCCATATTCTACGATAGATTGAAGCATGTGATGCTCAGCTAAGTGGAATGCAAACTCAGCTGCGACTAAAGTGATCATGGTGATCAAGCTTAGGTCAACTTGGCCATATTGGATCGCATAAAGCTAAGAATTGCTCAAAGGTTCTTTAGCGACGAGAAATAAATAAATAAAAATAGAAAATAAAGCATACAATCAGATACCGCGGAATTCCGAAAAAGAGTGCCTAGTGAGTCAGCTATAGCTCCGCCAAATCACTGAATGACATGGCGGATCGTATGTCATAGTTACAAAATTGCAATGCATAAAGTGCTTTCACATCACCCTTTGAAAGCACGACAAAATTTTGTACCTAATTGATAGATTATTATACTGCTGATCTTGAGTTCAGCACAACGCCAACATAAATCGAAGTACGGATTTTACAATCATCGAGATTTAGTCTGCACTGAAGGGGAGACTTAAGAAGAAGGTTTCCATTACTAGAAGAAGGCCCCCTGAAACTAGCTTTCCCTTCTTGAGCCCTGCGTTTCATTTTCACCAGCTGGAAGTTGGGATTTCAGGCGTTATATAGAGTCCATATTTCTTTTATGTTCAAGAACAAATTACTACAACTGTTCAGGGAAGAAAAAGGAAAAGAAACAAAGCAAGAAATTAAAGAAAATGTACTGGAACAGTCACTGATTAAACCGATCACACACATGACTAGGGCAGAAGGAAGCACTGCCATCCAGATTCGATTGAACCTAAACCAAATTCGCTTTTCCATCCACCTATACAACAAAGAAAGGTGCCCTAATATTGAATTTGAAATCTTGGGGGAGGCAATTTAAAAACCATGTTATGGGGGTTGATACGAGCCCCATGATGAGCACCGACACACAGATTTTGCCCCTGAAATTTTAGACCGTTCGAAGGTATCTCATATGGAGATGACTTAAACAAGTCTTCATGAGTTGAATCAAAGACCATAATCGATCCATCCTTTGCTTCGTCCCAGTCAATCAACACTTTCTGCATCTCTGCTGGCTTTTGCTGCGATAAAAGCAAATCAGATTGATCTAGCGAGGAAGGTTCGTCACCATCTGACGGAGTAGTAGCATCTGCGAGATTGACAGTTGTAATGTCATGGATGCTAGGTCTTCTCTTATCCTTCACTCCGGAAAGCTGCTGCCGTATGAAGTACTTCTGTGCATGGCTCGCTACTTGAGTTGGAGTCTTGGAAACTACAAAATTGCGAGAGATGTTCCTCCAGTCCCCTTTTCCATGCTTTAGAAGCCCCATAAGGAACCGCCTATTGATCATCATCAAAAGCAAGAACAAGTTCAAGAAGAAATAAACACAACTCGAAAAGAAATATATTGTTTCTGTCACCTAATTCATTGCAAAACAGAAAAAAGAAGAAGACGAAAAGCAGCCCCTGACAACTATAAAAAGAGTTCCAATCTTGACATTTCCAACTTCTAATCTCTCAGCTAGATAATCTTAGGCCTATTTCCAAAACTTTACAATGACAAGAGAAATGGATTTAAAATATAAAAGTTCCTATCCTGGAAATAACAAGTAAAGAATTTGAACCATGGCTTGAAATGTTCCATCATCTGAAAACCCATTTTGCTGCTGATAAATTAACCAGTTGAATTGAAAAGTGCATGATCAATGAAATAACAACTCTACTGAATCTCTTACAAATCATTTCACTGTGTTTAATTAATGATTTATTTTTGTTGTAAACTAATGGCTAGATGCCTTGTCGCTTCAAAATTTACTGTTTTACATAAGAAATCTTACAAGAGGGAAGTCATAACAAAAAATTGAAGGGGATTCACCTGTGCTCATCTTCTGTCCATGGCACACCTTTCTTTCTCTGCTGATCAGCACTCTTGGCAGTCAAAGACCTCTTCCTATACGCATCAAAATTGCTATTGCCAACCAACTGGAAAGTGAAAGACGAGCTAAGGTAACCCGGAACCGGAACCCTCCCTGCTTCTATATCACTAACATCCTCTTCCAGCTCCTTGTATTGCTTGATCACATCATAAACTGTCTTTCCAGGTATCATAGCTGCCACCTTTAGCCACCTATCAGGCTCATGCTCATCAAATATCGCCAAAGCTATCTCAAACTCCTTGTTCTCCTCTCTAGTCCACTCTGTGGTTTGGGTAAACCAATTCGAATTCGACATGTACCAAGATGGATTCAGAGTTTCCATACCTATCAGCACTTAATATGCAGCGATTGCTTACAGTTTCATATTGATGAAAAGTGAAAATGATTGAAATCAAGAAATAAACAGCAGGGAAGAGAAGAAGAAGGAAACAGATAGTATATGGAAGATTAAGGGTTTTAAGCAAGTCTAAAAAGCATTTACAAGGAATCATATACAAGGAATCAGGAATCTGCTTTCCTTAACAGCATACACTGAAGAATCTAAAAAAGACCCATCTTTCAAGAATCGAAGAGAATCCTGAAAAAACGACAAAAACTTAATCTTTTACCCAGGTATTTGCCCCAAGAGAGAAAAGCAAAAGCCCAGATGGAAAATTGAATTTGAAACAGAGAAGTTGACAGAAATTTTGAAGAAGTGAATCTCAAAAGATTGATTTCATACCACACGGATTGCTATTATTAGCACATAATTAAAGTGAAAGAAACTTTGAAACCAAAAAGGAAGAATCTAAGTGAACGATTATCGAATAAGAAAAGGTAAGAAAATGATGATCAAGTCGACCGAGTAAGCAAGAGAGTAAGAAAGAAGCCAAGGAATCTGCAAGAGAGAAAAAGCGGGAAAATTATTTTCTTTCTTAATTTCCTTGAAGAGAAGAAAAGGAAAGGGAAAGTTTTATGTATGTATTTATAGTACGAGTAGATTGCACAAAGGCGGCTGGTTGAGCCGGAGATAATCAAAAGTGAGGAATCAAATTATCAAAACAAATTTCAGATATTTTTTCCTGATTGTTGATGCGAGAAGGAGACATGGAAAGTGGCAGTCCGGTATTGGAGTGTCGCATTTGGACCAGTGACAGTAGTTCCTCTTAATAATTATATACAGGGAAGATGATAAAAGATTTCGGCTTTTTAATGGGCAAAAGGAGAAGTATGAGCTCTAGCTTATGAAAATAAAACTTTTTTCTTTGTAAATTGAAAGATTTTGGATCCTCGTTTTTTTTCTTTTTCTAATTATGATTTTTGGTACTGCAATTAGAGGGTTTTTTTTGGACGAAAGGACAACCTTAATGCTATTATACTTCTCCTTTGTGGGTTTTTTTTATACTATTAGTATTTGAATGTGAAAAGAAAAACACCCACACACTTTAACATATGGAGTATTTTTTTTATTGTACTTCTTTTTATATAACATTATCTGTTTAGATAGTATTTTTTTTAATTTCAAATTCATATTTTAATAATAGGTTTGTTACTAATTGTGATTTATATTTTAGTTGATTTTATTTTTTCAGTTCTATCCTTCAATATTAGATTGATTTGAAACTAAACTTTATGATTTGTTCTGATCTGCTTTCTATAAGGTTATTCTCATCTCATAACACGAGTCACAGATTTGACCTAAGTTATTTTTTTGTGTTTTTTTTTTAATTTTATCTTTCAATACTTGATTGATTAAAAATTGAGTTTCATAATTTGTTTCAATTTGGTTTGTATTGGATTATCCTGGTTTCATGACCCTAGTCACGGATTTGGCAAGTTAACCCAGATTATTTTTTTTACATCTTTTTTATTGATTTTTTTTCTAATTTCATCCTTCAACATTAGTGGTTTTTTGGAAAATAATTTTCATAATTTTTTTCTTTTTTTATAGGGTTATCATGATCTCATGACTTGATATGCAGATTAGCAGGTGGATCCAAGTTGACTCAAATCAATCTAATAGATTGTTGTCTCGGTGTTTATTAAATAAAGTTTATCTTAAATATTTATTTTGACTCAAACTATATTTTTATTAGTTATTTAAATTATCTTTAAACTTGTCACGACGGTCAAATCACATAAAATTTAATTTTTAATTAATTAAAAAAAACATTTACAACACCTATACATATTTTTTATATTAAAAATATTAATTATACTTGCAGCGATAGCCTCTCACGTGATAATTATCTATTTGTTTCTGCTCATTTTGAGGTGACGATTTTGAGTTCTGAAAGCTCACGTGGGTTATTATACGTATGAAATCTTTTTGATTTACCCAACTTGTCTCTCTCTCTTACACATCCATGGCCAAAAAAAAGATAGAAAAAAGAACACTTCTCTCTTCTGAGTAAAAGCTAATGATATGACAATCTTTACAAAGAAAATATACAAATTAAAGTTTAAATTAACACCCCCAAGTTGGGATTGCCTGCTTTTAATTCTCTCCCAATTGTTGCAACAGTCACAAGCATTCATATAACTTCAAGTGGAATCAAAGTGTGTTTAACAAATTCCACCTGAAAATCAAAATAAAAATCATAAACATGACTAACTTTTACAGCTTTATTTATTCACTCTTTCTGAGCAACTTCATTTTGCTACATATATGCAAAAAATAAAACGCAACCCATTTCTCTCCTGTTTATTAGCTTTTGTGATCAAATCTCTTTTTCTTTTTTTTTTTCCTGAGCACTTCACCCCCCATTTGTAAACTATACTATACTCCTCCCTCCCGCATCCCTAGTCTCAAATATGTGGTTTCAAAGCATCTTCATCAAGTTTCTAGCACGTTGGAAGGTCACTAGGAGGTGGTAGTATTGACTCATTTGGGCCCTTACCATTGTCCACCACAAATGCCATCTTTAGTCCCCATGTCGTGTGTACTTCCAAATGGCAATGCAAAAACCAAACACCTGCATGACACCACCAACTTATCGGAAAAATGGATAGCTATAACAACACACTTCGCCAATCAAATCAAGCATGAAACTGTGGCCATAAACAATTCGAAGAGATAACCATTCCTAACAGATGATTTATGCTTTATATTTAGTCCATTCTTTTTTTTGCCTTGCAAAACTGAAAAGAAATTAATTTAAAAGGAAGAAGCCATTCAAAGTTCAAATAGTAAGTACTGTTTAGGGAAGGATCTTCCCACTTTTATTTTCAAAGGAGAGAGAGAATTAATCTTGTCAAATACTATAACTTCATGCCAAGGCAACATAGACAGATTGAGGTACAAAATCATTGTCGGGAAAGTTACTACCATGACAAAAATCTAATATCCGCATTATAGACAGCTACCTTCAACCTGATTAATTTGAAAAGTACTCGACAGAAAAAGAAGAAGAAAAAAGAAAAAGGATTCTAGATTTAATTACCTGGATTATCTGCCTTGAATCTGATTGCAATCCATCCGGCAGTAGGTACACTGACTGTGTTCCTTTCAACAGGATCAGCCAGATTAAATTTCTTTGGATCATTATCTGGATCAAAATTTCCTAGTCCCTTGCCAACAACAAAGAAATTAAATCCATGAAGATGGAATGGATGACTCTCAGGTGCTATTATAGTGGTTCCTTGCAACACCACTTGAACTGTTGAATTAAAAGCCAGCCTATAAGCTCTAGTCCCATTTGTGGTCTGTAGATTCATTGCCGTATTATTTCCCGTATAATTAAAAGAAATTGGTGGTTTTGCTGGGAAATCATCTGTGAAGACCCCACTTATGTTATAGTAGTGTGCTTGAAGTAAAGCTGTAGTTGGCATTATAAAAGAAACATTATTTATATCTGCCACAGCCTTGCTACCATTAGTACATGTTGCACAAGGGTCAATCCCGACACCGATCGCGAAGTATAGATCATGGTCTACTGTTAATGGGACATTGGCTGGGTACTTCTTTGAATTCAGGCTTCGAAGTTTGTCCATGAAAGTTGAAGTTGCCGGAGTTGCGTTTATAGCAGGAGTGGTGGTTAGGACAGGTGGGGAGAATGCAAGGGTTCCCTTATAGCGCAAGAAAGCGATTGCAGTCACATTATCAACAGCAACTACAGTATCCATGAAGGGAGAGACAGCTATTAAATACTTGCCAATGCTTTTATCTGCAGTAAGCAGGGCATTTGTGGTTTGGCCTGGACCGATAAATATCGTGTCGGTGCTAAAGGGCTTAGTGAAAGTAGCATCCACTTCAACAACGGTAATATTATGCCCTGCAATCTTGAAGAAGAGTTCATCATTTAATGCTGCATTGATAATGCGTAGCAAATAGGTCTTGCCACTTTCAACATGTAACGTGAAACCTGCGCACAAAATAGAATGTCAAGGATCTATGTCAGTCATAAATTTTCTTCATGGCAGCAAAAAATGTGGCAATAAAAGAAGACTTTATTTTTTGCTTTAATGTTGAAAATTCATACACACAATATGAATTTGTTATCAGAATCATTAAAAAAGGGTCATTACCCGGAGAAGTGCAGCCAGGAACTGCCCCCGTCTGGCCATTAACGGTGTGTGCATCTGATATATTTGGAGGCAAGCCAGTCATTGTTGCTTGGTTGACCACAGCTTCAACATCAGCCTTCCACCATTCACCTACATAATTAACAAAACCAATCACCACCACTAGCTTAACTATATATCGATCTATGGGCTTTATAGGACAACCAAAGAATGAGCCAATAAAATCATTATAATTGCAGATTTGCAGTGAAATTGAAAGGAAAAAAAAAACTCAGATTGGGACTCACTCAATATGATGATCTTTTCCTTGTCAGGTTTTGGAAATGGGTAAGGAACGCCTTTCTTAGGAAAGATGACAATGGCACCATGTATCGTTGCCCTTAACCATGAAATATGTGCATGCCAGAGAAGTGTGCCTCTCTGGCCTGTAAGAGTGAAATTGTAGAGATAACTTTGCCCAGGCTGTATTGGACACTGTGTAATGTATGCTGGCCCATCGGCCCAGCCCGTACGCAACTGCCTCACTCCATGCCTGCCAAAACAAAAAGAAGCTCCATAAATCATCCTAATCAACAAGAACGTATTATTTTAAAAAAAGAGGCTTAAGATGAACTTAATGATTCTCACCAATGGACGGTAACATTGTATTGGACCTGGTTAGTGAGCCTTATATTGACATTATCACCTTCCCTTGCATAAATAGTGGGTCCCGGAAACTTTCCATTGATGGTGGGGATGGACTTAGTTGAACAAAGCTTTGTTGTGTTCGTCAGGACTACCTGCTCGCAGAGCAGCCAATATAATTAAACAGTGGTTTTCACAGTCAAGTTCTCGATTTCCAGTTCCAAAGAAGTTTGCAAACTTTTCATTGAAGGGGATAGAAGAGACAAGGAAAAGGGCAAACTACCCTTAGAATTTGTATTTCGACCATGTCAAAATTACTTGCTAGAGAATGATTTTTAAATTTAGATTGATGTGTGCATGTGATGTGTGAAAAATTCTTCCATTGATTTAATTCGTATGGGCCAAACTAATCACATTACAAGAATTCGTTTTAATAACCAATAATAATGTATACGAAAGCTTATTACGTACCAATCAATAGAAAATTTTCATCTGCGTACGTAAATCTAATTTATTTAATATTTTTTTATGATTGCATAATGACACCAACAGGTAGAGATAAACTTGTGTCGGGCCGCAAGAGTCTCCTTTGATTAAATTTCATACATAAATTCTCACGTTTGATCATGCATGCTCGTATATAGCAAAGTTTGTTTTGTTCGGATTAATGCTTGATTTTTCTGAGGCACTTGGCCCTTTTGCATAAAAATAAAAATAAAAACGAAATTATCTTTTAATTTGTCATCACAGATAATGAAACGTTAAGCATGACCCTCTCTTTTTTAACTATCAAAATAAGAAATGGCAGCCCTCGTCCATCGCTAGAGGTGAACTCCTGCAAAAATGTAGCAGAGAATGGAAACTTACCCTGAAATTATAAAGACGGACCTTGCACTCGACCAATGCCGGAAAAATGAAAATCACTAGCAGCATTGTCCGAGCCTGATAGTACTCCATCCTCTCTCACTCACTCTCTTTCTATCTTGTCTATGAATTGTGACTTGTTTTGAAACGCTAAGGTACGACTGACCACCTTAAGTTTTATAAGAGAACAAATCTTTGATGCAATGTCTTTCTACCTTAGTTAGGTGAATGAAAAAAGCCCGTCTGAATTTTTTAAGGTTTTCTTGCATGTTACACAATGCTGGCCCACACATTTGGAAGTAAGCTAGCAAGACCTTGTTGCCATTAATGTCAAATGACTGAAACCCTGTGTGTTTTGAAACATATAGCTCAACTGAACTATCTCTCTCGGGAAGATATACCTTGCATGTAAAGCCATTAATGTAGGCGTACTCCCTTGTTAAATACATTGAAACCAAGATATGTTTAATTATGACAATTAATTAGTGATGCTTGTACCAATTGCGGGAGCTCCTTCACCTGCTTGCACTGCGTACTCTTCCAGAAGAGTATAAAAGCACAGGAGACGGCAATTGTGGTGGTGGGTAAAGGTCCATGAAAGAATGAAATGTTAATAAAAATACATATTTTATAGCTGAGAAATGGCTTTCAAGAATCAAAATGTTTAAAGTAAGCTTTAGATATGGGTTTGTGCAGTTCAACCTGCCTATCAATTTCCAAATCCCGCATCTGTTTCGCCTTTTAAACCCACATTTCCTTTTCACTTCTCGCTAGTTTTTTCACTTTGCAAGGAATATCTTACAGCTCAAAAAAGGTAGAGATCGAACATCCAAATTAGAGCAAACCAGAAACTAGATAACTATGATCGATGTGAAAATTTGTTGGTGAGAAGCCTTTCAGTTCACTCACTCCTCGTCATCACTGAAGTTAAATGGACAAAAAAACAGTAGCTTTTACATATATAGCTGCCACATTTTCATTGACTTAAACATTTGTATTGTGATTGAAATTTTCCGAAGATTAGCATCAATGAACGGTAACTCAATGATTATACTGTGATTATGACACGTTAACTATGGTATTTCCTTTCGTTTATACGTCATGGAGTTTTGTCTTTGGAGCTTGAAGGTTGGTTAGCTTCACAGGCTGAAATTTGACATCAAGGGCAGCAAGCGATAATATAGAGTATAGACTTTCTAAAATAAACCGATTTTCAATCAGATCCGAGTTTGCATCAGTTGTCTGGCCCCTAGATTAGCCTAAACCGCATATAAGGCCCCGAACCCTGATTTTGTGATTTCAGAGCGTAGCCCAGCGAGAAAGCTTATCGAAGTGTGTATTTAAACTTAATTACACCGGTCATCTTTCGTAAATTTTATGTATTTTCCTCGAAAATAATAAATAAATTTAGGTGCCGTTTCTACCATTGTTAGGAGCAGCACGACGCTATTTAAGAAAAAGAAAAGGATGTGGCTGGAAAGTTGAGGATCAGAAAAACAACGGCCATCATATGTACGGTTGAATTTAGTAACGATCATTCAATAATTTATTTGGAGGCAACCACCACCAAATCACAGTTAGTCAAGCGTCTATAAACGCTCCAAAATTGCACTCTTCCTAAGCAAAACTATGTGCATCTGGAACCCATCCTTGTCCAGTATTATTGTATGTGATTAGTAGAACGTAAGAGATGGGGATGCTGAGTTCGTCATGGTATTGACAGGTAAATTTTGAAGTTGAGAAATTGTTTTCAATAAGCACCCGAAAGCAATCTCTAAATTTTTCTATATTTATTTATTAAAAAGTTTATAAATAAAAAATATTTTTTTGTTGACTTGGTTTCTAAAATATATTTTCTTTTTATTTTAAGTTTAACACGTACACTTTTTAAATCTTGATTATATTAAATTTAGAGTTCAATCCTTTGATTGTTATATATTTTTTTAAAAAATAATTTTATTATTTAGAATTTAATTAGATTTTATTGTTATATTAGCTTTGGTTTTTTTTTATTATTATTTGTTTTTCTCTTATTATTTTTTTAAATGAAATATTTTATTTATCATATTTAATCATCATTTTTTTAATTACTTATTTGAAATAATTTATAAAATTTAATTTTTTTAAAGCATTTATCATCTTTCTATTTTTTTTATCTATCAGATTTGGTATTTATGTTTTTTAATTATTATTTATTTTATTTAAAATAATTTATAAAATTAAATTTTTTTTTTAATTTTATTCTCTTTCAATTTTTTTATTTATTAAATTTTATTTTATTTTTTAATAAACTTAAAAATAAATTAAAATATTAATAAATTATTTTCAACCTAATTTTTATAATATTCATGAAAACACAATGCCGAGAATACACTAGGAAGAGCGAAGTAAAAGTCCAATGATGGATGTGAGATCTTTGCTTTCTATTGGAATTTACTCCAACGTCCAACCACTCAGAAAAAAAAAATTCTGGCTAACCAACACTGCACTTTGTAGGATTAGCCTAACAGAAAACCTAAAATATTAATCAAACTCCAGTTGATGAAGCTCTTAGAGCACCTTCAATCCTATTAATGCCAGATTTGTACAGAAATCCAAGATAATCTATATAATGCTATATGAAATTAATGACAAGTTAACGAGTGTGGAATCATCCCCGTAATCAACAAGTTTTAATGTATTTATTGATCCATCTAAACCAACATTGCTGACCTCCATTTTGTAAACATGGCTATGTGATGTAGAATCCATTGCAACCAGCCTCTCCTTAATCCATGACCTGTCACCATCTTGTTGAGGGAACATGAATCCTGATACTGCCCGAACATAACCTGGAACGCCTTCTTCTCCAGCCAAGTCAGTCAGTGCATCTTTCAACCATTGCATCCATTCTGCTAGTTTCTTGGTTTCAGAAACCATGGTCCAGACTTTGTCTATAGGTGCCTCAACTATGCCTCCTGCCGATCCGCGCTATTTCACCACTCCTGCTTCGACCTCCTATATGAAAGGTAACTGCTATGATGATTAGACTAGAATGAAGTTCAAAAGCACAAGCAACGATACACAAATAAAAAGAACTAGTGCATCCCAATGTTACGTGTTGGTTTTAGTTTCAAGATCATAGATTGTAAAGAGCTACATACCATGTGTATCGGTATCTAGTGTGGTCTAAGGTTCTGTCTCAAATTGAATCAGCAAAATCCTTCACCTTGCAAACAATCAAATTTTTAGGTTCGCCCTTGATAGAGTGGGTAAATTTGCTATGGATCTTCTTATGATTATGATCACCTTAAGCTGGCAAATAGAATATGTTCACTGTAAGATTGCAGCGATAGTATCTTGAGAAGAATCCTATGAAGTAAGATCTAAAGCAAAGCTTGGCATGGTCTGAGAATCAAGACAAGGGAATAGGGATAATTCCAGGGCCAACCATCTTTATTGCCGCTCAAGTAGCAGTACTATTGCCACTCTGTATCTTTACGCGTTGAGACAACAGACTCAAAAATCTTGCCGGTGAAGTTCACGAAATTCCTAACAGGCTTTTAATAAATAGTACTCATAGAGCTGAAACCATGAATGTAACTTCCCCTTAACAGCAGCAGAAACTTCAACAAAACCCAGTACAAATTTATGATCATCTAACTTTAAAACATATTTATAAGCAGTTCCCTTGAAGGTCAGTTCCATATATAGTCAATCACACAAATCAGAGAAGAAAACATGCCAAGGAAAGAATAGTCATCATTCCTGCTTGATTTTCATGCTCGTGCAAATCTAATCTTTTAATTGTAGAAGTCTCCAATATTTGAATGTTCCATGCACTATCGCACAATTCTGTATACCAGATAGCTTAAATTTGGATCAAAACAAAGATAAGAAAGGCGTGAGAAGCTAGCACTTTTGCTTAAGCAGCAGCTCCAACAGGAACGCCCTCAGACTTAAGTCTTGATTTCCCGTATAGAGTTTCTTCAAACCGGATAATCTCATTCTTGGAGCCATATGCAACTTGAGTTCTATCATCAAGATTTATGATTTCCTTGTCTAGCACAGACTGATATCCATCACTACTGTAACCCCCAGCCTTTTCAACCAAGAACCCCAATGGCGCAACCTCAAATAACAATCTCAGCTTGGCTTTGGAAGATGGTGAAATAACATTTGTGAAGACACCCTTCTCTTTAACAATGATCTGCGGATGATGGATAATAAACTCCTTTAGACATCTCTGAAACCAGCCATTGAATAGAAAATATGGGAGTAACATTTGATGGGAAAAGTTATAATAACCTGGTTTACATCTGGCACCATTCCTCCTGTGTATCTCAAGGTGTACTTCTCTTTAACGTAGTAGTTGATCAGCTGTTGAGTGAGCAATAAAGGCATTTGATAAGAGACAGAACCGCTTATGGTTTAGAAATATTGATAATAAGCGGAACTTCTCAATTCAATCAAATAGGAAAAAATAAAATGAAAACCTTTTCATAGTCAACGTTGTCAAATGTGGCTCTCAAATTTCCAGGGGAGAAAAGTTTCCCTTCACCGATCTCTGTTGTCTCTTTGACATGTTGCCATTTTCCTGGGAAAAGACACAAACAGATTCTTTTCAGAGAGAAAGTGTGGATTTAGGCACCCAACAACTCTGGTGAAACCTGATTTCTATGCTGTATGGAGCAGAACAAATGAACAAGGGAAGAGGTAACAACAACTGCTGGACTGAATATGAGATGATCATAACAGTGATAAGAATTGCCCCTCGACTAGATTGAATATTTGATCATAGTATTAAGCCACACCTTCATCAAGAAGAAGAAACTCGTGGGTTCCAGGGTAGTCTTTAAGAGCAAGAACGTATGTAGTTCGAGGACCATAGACCCCCATGGCTGCAGCAACTTGATCTCTCCCTGTTACCCCAGTTAATTTGTCTCCAGGCCACACTCCAAAAATGGTGCCCACAGAGAAATTTGTGTCGACAATACTGGAACCATCAAGTGGATCAAAAGCAACACTGAATCCACCTGTTCATAGCATCATTATCATATAAGGCTACTTTACTTCCTAAAGAGAGTAAAAAGTTAAAAGGTGTTGATATCTGGTCAAAATGTGATTGTTTTTAGACAAGTTGTAAATATGCAGACCTTCGGTTGGGCCACCCATGTCTTGTAATTCAGGGACTTCTTCAGAGCAAGCATATTTGCAGAAGTGGGAGTAAGTCAAAGCCTGCGCATCAAAACCATCACTCGTTATTTATAAATTTAAGAAATATGTCCAAAAGGTGATAATCAAATTAATATCAGAATGTTCTGGCAAGGTAAATAAGCTATCTAGCAAAAATCTAGTAAATAGTCCATCAAGCAAACTTAAAATAGTGATAAATTAATGTTTCAAATCAAACCTCAAAAAGAAGATTGTTGGCAAGCATGTCCACAGCAAGCTGCTCATCTCCAAAGGAGTTCACACAAGCTGTTCCTCCACAGGAAGCAGTCCTGACTTTGAAGGCAATGGTCCTTAATGCCTCTCCCATGCACATCAGCACCCTTATGAGTCCCTTATCTGAAGTTGCCTTTGTGAGGAATTCTTCCTAAAGTCGGGAAAAAAAGAAAGGAGGAAAAACTTGTAGCTATTAAGATCATAACTAAAACTGTATGCACCAAAATTACAAAAATACTATGTTGCTTACCAGGCTATCACCAATCTCACATCTGGTCACAAGGGAAGAGTTCTTTGCCTTCGAAACCTTCAGTGATGATCTTGGTACGAAGCGCAACGTCTCCCCAAATAGTGAGCTTGATTTCAGACTCTGTGATGCATTTTAAACTTTCTTTTACAACTTATTTTTTGTCCATAAATGTTCTTATGCATATAAATAGACTTATTCATGTCAAATTCTCATTTCTGCATCTCAAGTCTTACCGGGCAATACTGAAACATGCATCGTATTTCTGTAAAAGTAATATATAGGGTGTTATTTATTAGATGCATACCCTGGAACTGCAGGATGGAGAAATGGACTGCGGAGACGCCGGAGCTTTTGAATGCTGAGAAACACCAGGTAAGTAAGCCCCACGAGCACAACACGCTATGCCAGTCTCCATTTTAGCTGGATGACCAAATTTCCTGGAAAAATAGTAAAGGAGTGCAACAGCGTTGCTTTTCTTGAAAAGCTAGAAGCTCTTGCTAGCAGAATATTTCAGTTTTGGCCTTGGAACCTTGGAATGGAGTGTGATAATAGATACGCAGAATGCCACGTGGATGGTGGTGAGTAGATAGGATGATCGAGTGGCATTTGGGTCAGGTTAAGTACCATCTCTCATATATATGTGGCTCTGCTCTTGTTAAAGAGTAATGGTATAGCAAGCCCAACATTTTTGTTGTCTTATCATACTTTGACGACCCACGGTCTGCACTCCGTCTTCGAGGTTAGGAGGCATTGTAGTTTGTTGCCGAAAGGTAGGAAAACAAAAACCTCCAGGTTCTATTGGAGTCGGTGCCACTAAAATTTCACATCAGTAGCCATTCGCCAGCTTCGTATTGTTTTTCTACACAGAACAGATAGTAATCAACCATGGTTAATGCGCATCTGATAGATGATATTAGTTATCATAAGGTACGCAAATTCACTTCGATAATCACTGATTCCAAACCAAAGCATGTTACTTTTGCCGAATTCCTGTTATACCCTCAAAAGGTAACCAAGAAACCTTGCTCGGAAAAAAAAATCCTAGGTCTCCACTGATATTATTGCTTCTTTCACCGATTCGTCTTCGGATGTGGTATGCGTCGCCAGATTA
>Ga0325411_1001387_pt1 | contig 26970 bp, 18 predicted proteins | sample PopdelMetagenome_13_FD_206181 | JGI IMG/M metagenome (GOLD analysis project Ga0325411, IMG submission 206181) | Populus deltoides microbial communities from Bellville, Georgia, United States - Xylem-PdIQD-R4 | ecosystem: Host-associated > Plants > Phyllosphere > Stem > Wood/Secondary xylem...
CAATATTTTAAAAAAATATCGTTCAATTTGTATCATATTTTGAGTTCATGATTAATTTTGTATTTTACTAGACAACATGTTAACAATACGTGGATATTTTTTTACGTTAAGAAAATTGATCTGACCCGCAGCACAACATGGGGAAATGATTTAGTATTATCGACAATTCCTCAACCTCGATCTTGCAATTCTCAGATACTTGAAGCCTTGAATAAAGGGGAGATCCCATCAACAGGCTCTTTGGTGGAGGTTTTCAATAAGGGTATTCTTGAGCGATGTTTGAAACTATACAGCGACATGATGGCAAAGTTACCCTTACCACTTTATGAGAAATCTCTGCAAAATGTCCATGAAAACTCTAAAGGGGAAGCAATGAAATCTTTTGACGAACAACATTTTGGCCGTCATCATGCAAAGAGATCTGTCATGCAGCTGGATGAAGAAATAGAGAAGGTATTGATTGTTTTATCAGCTACATTAATTGTCTTCTCTCCTTAAATTAACTTATGAATCTGTAAATTTACTTTGAATCCAATTTGCATGGATGTTAAATTGTCTTTTAGATTCCAAAATCTTTTGACAATTCAAACGAACAAGTTGAAAGATGGCTCTGCTTATGGTTTCTTGGAAGTAGTTACTTGATTGAAGTGTTGAATTCTCATGTTGTCTTTTTTGGAAAAGAAAACAAACTGAATCCAAGTCCCAGAACCCCACCACCACATCATAAACTGGATGAAATCTTTAGCAAATACTTCTGTTGAGTCTCCTGCATTGGACAGGCTGCATGTGCTCAGTGTCTCATTTAACAACCAACAGTATTTAGAGTTTGGTTCTAGAGCAACAATATATAAATACATGTAAAATATTTTTTAAGGCTATCAAGTCGCGATACTCTTAATACTCCTGAAGTACTTTACTATGGAAATTCTGTCTAGGTTTATAAGAATTTCGTAATGGCAAATGAATATCAGTCAGCAAAGCTCTGTGAGGCACTTTATTCTAGATGTGAGGACAGAATGGACCAGCTTCAGGTTCTCAGACTTCCTTCCATGGCAAAATTCAATGCAGGCTTCCTGCAATGCAACCAAAGTTTTGAGCAGGAGTGTGTTGGACCTTCAAAGGCAAATTACGAGCTTCGCATGATGAAGGTTAGGCATGCTATTTGTAATTTATTTTAATTGCGTCAGTTATTGCTCTGTTTCTTGTATCTGTAGATATTGATGTTTGAGCTGGAGGGAATCTTGAAACGGGAAATCAAACTCAATGCCATTTGGTCATAAGTTCCTGATTCTTTAAGATAGCACGCATGCCATAATTATCAATATGGAGACCTCATAATCTAAACAAAGTTGTTGCCAACGCAAGGGACATGGAAATCTGAATTAGTGTTAGTGTTAAGATTGTGAATTAACCTTCTAAATATATCCTGATAGACAAATCTCTCTATGAATCATGAAATAATTTTTCAAATGCTTTATCAATAAGTTGTTTCAATATAGTTCCATGTGGTGTGCAGATGTGTGCTTTCCTTTTCACTTGTTTACTGACTAGTGCATTGTGAATGTATGATGCGGATCATCAGATGATGGGGAAATCAAAATCTTCATTTATAAAGGAATACAACCACAGGCTCTTCAATTGGTTGGTGGTGTTCTCCCTTGTCACGGTGGTAGTGGGCCGCTTTATTATAAAGTTTATTTTGATAGAAATTGGTGCGTGGATACTTTTTATCTTCCTAGAGACCTACACGAGGATGTTTTGGTCTGCGGAGTCTCTCTATTACAACCCAGTTTGGCATTTTATTGTCGCAACCTGGGAAACACTTGTTTACAGCCCTTTTCTTGATTTGGACAGGTAATGCAACATTTCCTCAATTGCACCCAAGAAAAATGAATTACATCGTATCTAAAGATAGTACTTGATGCCATACAAAATTCAATGTTATCTTAAAACTATACTGTCATTATTTTCTGCTAGGTTGTGTGATTTTGCTCTTTGATCAGAAGCAATAAAAAACAAACATATTTTCATAGTTTATAGTTGAAAGCTGTGCTAATCATGTATTCCTTTTACAACACAACGAGCCCTAGCAATACTTGCAAAAAAAAAAGTTATATTTTTCAATTGTATTTTGAATGATGTCCCATGTCGAGCAGTATGCTAGAAGATAAACAGGCATATTAAGAAGAATCCGGTCCATAAGTTTGTAATTCATGAGCACTGCTCCATTTGTTTGTCATTTTCTTTTGTTGATCTGTTTTGTTTCAATGCAGATGGGCAATTCCACTTGGTTTGGTGGCAGCAATTTTGGTGGTATATTGGCGGTGTTATGGTAGAAGGAAACATGGGTCACAGAGGCTGTTACCCTTGTACAATAATCCTAAAGGGGGTCCTCATAGGCCGAGAACAGACTAAGCCTTGTTTATTTTAATGCATTTCAAAGTAAAAAATACATTGAAAAAAAATCGCCAACATCATACTTAACGGACTCTAAATGAATTGCGATCCGGTGCCCAAGATTTGGCATAATCGTGCTCCAATCATTTTGGGTGAGCTTTTCTTTTTTCACATACAAAGCCCCCCATTCTTCATCTTGTTTTTCTCTTTTTTGGTTCCTGAAAACATTTGATCTCAAGATTGTGACGTGTCTGATGATGAAATGAGGTTTGCATGGTTGTGCACTCGTGTCATTTCTTGCTCCATCGTTTCCAGGCCATTTACTTTGTTGTGATCTGTTCGTCTCTTCAGTTGTCTGTTATATCACAGGTGTAGTTTCTATATACAAATGCTGGAAAAGTATAGCCCTATGAGCCACAGATGGTCATTTCAATTAGAGACTGCATTACTGACTGTACAGCCACAGTACACCTTGTTTACACTGAAAAGAAGAAGAAAGCTGCTGTTCTATTTTCGTTCTTAATGGCCCTTTTATATTCAAGTCCAGACAATTCGTCGAAGCAAATTATCCAAGTGCTCAGGATGCTTCTTGGACACAAAAGTATACTGTATGGTACAAGAATTTTATGTTACTGCGCCTTACTGTGAAGGCTCATAGTCGGAGCATAAGTTAATTATGACAGGGAAGACATATCTCGCCCCTCTTTCAATCACTGTGATATTTATGTTCTAGTTTCCGTTTCTTCAATCAAATATCTTATTTTTTCTATCTGTTTTTTATATTTTAAGACGCCAAATAAACGCAACCCAAGTGTATCAGATTATTTTTATTGATTACTTCTCTTATCTTCTTGTATTATTTAAGAAATATAAAAAAATAATCATTGAGCTGCCTTTATCGTGTCGTGGGGGTTAATCCAGACTACTGGTAACGAAGAATGCATATGTATTTTATAGTGCTTGGGATACCGGTATAAAATCCAAATTTTCAGGCTAAAGGGAATGTATGGCCCATACCAAAAGCCCGCTAATCAAACGTCGTCGTTCTTAAGAAACCTTTAAAATTGGACATGGTACCTGTATATCAACGTCAAGTGTCCGTTCACTACTAACCGTTTTTCTGAAACTCCGCTGCTCTCTCTGTGTCTCCCTCCAAATGCGGAAGTGAAAAAAATCCCTAACTTCTCCACTGCAAACCTGAAAACCTAAATCATCAAATTTGAACCGACTCAACTCTATGGACACTCACTCTCACTTAACTGCACCTAATCGCTCTCGCAGCTCTCAATCTCCGTCTCCTTCGCACTCGGCCTCCGCCTCTGCAACCTCTTCCATCCACAAACGGAAACTCGCAGCGGCTGCGGCGGCGTACGACGACCACTTGCCGCCATTTGCTCCGTCTTCTCTGTCCGCAGACACTCGCGACGGCGCTCTCACCTCCAACGACGACCTTGAGAGCATCTCCGCTCGCGGCGCCGACTCTGACTCCGATGACGCTGAAGATTCCGACACCGTCCTCGACGATGACGAGGAAGACTTCGACAACGATTCCTCCATGAGAACGTTCACCACAGCCCGCCTCGAGACCACTAACGCCGCTGGCAGCAGCAGCCGGAACACGAAGATCAAAATGGAGAACACGAATGTCAAGATTGAAAATTCTGATAGCGGGAAGGACGGTGGGCACACAGGGACTGGTGCAGTGGGGCCTGCTGCAGCGGGGAGTTCTGGGCCAGGGATTGTGGTGAAGGAGGATTCTGTTAAAATATTTACGGAAAATTTGCAGGCTAGTGGAGCTTATAGCGTGAGAGAAGAGAGTTTGAAGAGAGAGGTATGGTTTATAGTTTCTTTGAGATTCTTGACTACCGTTACTAGTAACTAAATTTAATCTTCTTTTACGTGGCCTTTACAAAAAAGAAAACGAAACTATGAGTGAGATATTTTATAACGGGACTTGATATTGATTGATTCGAGCGTTTCAGGAGGAAGCAGGAAAACTCAAGTTTGTCTGTTATTCAAATGATGATGTTGATGAGCATATGGTTTGGTACCTTATTCTCTTTGCCTAAACACATACACTTTTTTTTGCTGGATTCATCTTTTAATTATGAATACTCTTGTGCTATCTTTAATTGTTCATTTCTTGTTTGATGGGGTTTGTTACCTCTGTACAAACTCTAGTTATGGTGAAGATTTTAATGTTTGCCTTTGCCTTTGGTTTCTCAGGCTGATAGGATTGAAGAATATATTTGCGAGGCAATTGCCTAACATGCCCAAGGAGTACATAGTTCGACTTGTGATGGATAGGTAATTCTATGAAATCCTTTAGAAGTGCTACAATAAACAACTTTTTTTATAAAGTGGGCAGAGATTAGATGACAAGAATCCCTCAACATCTACTATTTGTTTTCCTTTTCGGGTAAGCTGAGAAAACTTCCAGTTCATTGTGAAGGTAACTACTATTACTCTACAGCCTGCGTCAATATTAAGAACCAAAATTGGTTTATTAAAGATATAATCATCTAGATTGACAATGTGTCCAGTAATGGAAATTAATCCGCAATCCACTCACCTATGCATACAACCACCAGATTTGTATATGGATGCATGTAAGCAGAACCCAATGTCCTTATGTGATACCATTTTGGAGAGTTGTGCTTGATAGTTTATGTTAATGTCAAAACATTGAACTACTTCCATGTCCTTGAATAAGACATCTAGGGTGTTATTGTATAATTATGATCACTCACTTGAGCATGCAAATTGTGGGGAAGGGCCCAATACCATTTTTTTTTCATTGTTGAACCATTCTCGAAACTCCCCTTATGCTAGCTTAGGTTAGGATTGCTGGTCCCAAGCCCTGATTGAGGGTTGTGGTAGGTTGACAGCCAGCTTAAAACCTTGTCATCTTTTATGATATGGATCGTTTTGATATGGCACAAAAGTGTTCATGTATGTTTTTCATTACAACATGCAGAAGCCACAAATCTGTGATGATTATTAGACGCAATCAGGTGGTTGGTGGTATCACTTATCGTCCATATGTCAGGTTAGGCTCAAATTCATATTATTCGTGTTGTTTTTTACTCATTCCAACTTCAAGCGCACTGTTGTATTATTATATATTCTTAGGTGGAGTAGAACTTCCGAGCTTAATTAGGATACTTTCCGTGACTGACTTGGGAAAAGGCGAGGGTCATTTGTTGCTTTTTAGCATTTTGTTTGAACTGCAATCATAATTTTGTAAGATGAATGAGTGATTGATTGATCCTGTTAAGTTGGTATAATGAGAAGCAAATGATTGGAGTTTGGATTTGTCCATGTAACCATAGCGCTAAGCTTAAATAATTGAATGTGGATTGCATATTTGTATCTTTTCCCTCATGCACCCGTGTAGCAATAACCATTCATTACATGAAAGTATTTTATTTCTTATTCTTGTGATTTCATCTTTGAAACCTCTTTTATCCTAGTGCCGTTGGTTACCTTAGTAACACCTTTTTCCTTCCCAACCACAGTCAGAGGTTTGGGGAGATAGCTTTTTGTGCAATCACCGCAGATGAACAAGTAAAAGGTTATGGCACGAGATTGATGAATCACTTAAAGCAGCATGCACGTGATGTTGATGGGTTAACACATTTTCTGACGTATGCTGACAATAATGCTGTTGGTTATTTTATCAAGCAGGTGGGCTTTCTATTTCTGGCATAAGTCTTTTGCTGTGGTGATTTATTGTTTGTTTCAAACTGGACTTGCAATACCCTGTTGATTTATAAGATATGCCCAAAATCCTCCCTGTTTATTTTTTGATATGAAAGCTGAATCAGTAACAAATACTGTTTAGATAGTAGCTAATTTCTAGTTAAACCTTCATCTTCAATGGAAATGCAAGATTTGATAGTGTTGGCCCTTGTCTTGAGTTCTGTAACTTTCACAATTCATTTTTTTCATGAACTGCTTATTTGTTAGATGTTACTATATAATTGTTCAGTTTGATCTATGGAAGCGGCTGTGTTATAATATGTGTCAATCTCATTCTTGATGTTCTGCACACTTATTACTCGAATGTTACTTCTGATAGTTTTGTTGCCATACCCTTCTGAAATACATTGGTTTCCTTCTTAATGTTGTGTTCTTTTATTGACATGTAGGGTTTCACAAAAGAGATTTACTTGGAGAAAGATCGATGGCAAGGGTATTGTTAATTTACAAAGTCCAGTATTATTAAGAAAAATGAAGGGGAGGGGATTGAATAAAGGCAGGGCTTCAAGTACAGTTCTGCTTTGTATTATTTTACTGAAATTGTGGTTTGAGAGGGGTGGGGGGGGGGGGGTGTGTTAAAATGAAGAAGTTTCAAGTTCATCACACGGACTAGTTTTTTCCCCTTTGTTAGCCTTGTTGGGTGCATCCCATCCTTTTAGCTATCACTGTCCCTCTGTTTATGAATTCATTTGAATTCCAGGTATATTAAAGACTATGATGGAGGTATCTTAATGGAATGCAAGATTGATCAAAAACTTCCTTACACTGACTTATCAACCATGATTCGTCGTCAGAGACAGGTGAGATGATAGTCTACTTGGTCAATGTTTTCTTTGTGAAATAATGTAGTTAGATCATAAAATTTGGAAGTCAGTATCTGGAACATGAATTAAGATAAATGGTCAAACAATCCATTTGAGCAGTGTATCTTCTTTTTCTAAATGCTCAGCTTGTTGGGCCTTCTTTGTTTAAAGTAGGCAATCTGAATATGTTGCCTCTGATTCAGAAGCTTCATCAATTTCTATAATTCATTCCAAAACTTTATAATAAGGACATGTGTCCTGAAGTTACATCTAAAATATTATTGGATCGAGATTACTAGGTGATTTCTGGATACGATGAAACCATTATGTCTATACGATGCTTCTGAAACGGACGCACTAATTCTAGTAAGAGACCATTTCAATATGTTTTACTTGTAAAGTTCACAATATTTTGCTTCCATTTTCGTTGATCCTGATAGGTTTTTCTTATATTATAATCATATACTTTTTACATCTTAACTTCAAAGATTTTTATCATACGGCCTTGAGAAATACTGCCCTGTTTTTCTTGTTCCTAAACCAAAGCTTCTCGGGATGTTGAGTGAATACATTTATAGACTAAAATTAGTTGGATTTATCATAGTTGCGTTGCCTATTCTGGAAACTTAGATTTTTCCTGTACATGTCTTTCAAGAGGTTCTTTAATCTAGAACTTGTTGAGCAGAACACCAATAGTATCTATCTATAATATTGTAGGTTTCTCGCATGTGGCTTCCTGTCAGACTTGCTGTGCTGCCAGTCTGCCATGGACCTTTTAGATCACTACTCCACTCCATATGTATCACCTACAGTACTAATTTCTGTGCACAAGTTCAGAATTTATTATCCTGATGATTCTCCCTGCACTTTCAGTTATCTTTTTTTTTTTATGATGATAGGCAATTGATGAAAAGATAAGAGAGCTATCCAATTGTCATATCATCTATCCTGGAATTGATTTTCAAAAGGTATGTGCCATCAGCAATCTACTGCTTCTTATCCTATAACTTGATAGGTTCCTTTTCTAGATTGTACGCAATTTCTATATAGCAGTACAGTTTAGTGCTGTGTTTGTACATTGGATTAAAATTATACTGTGTACTAATTTTCATTCAGAAAGAAGCTGGTATTCCCAAGAAAATCATCAAAGTCGAGGATATTCCTGGCTTGAGTATGTTTTTGAACTTGGCTTATTGACTTCTTATGATATAATTATAATTGAAAGTTTGGAATGTTGAGAATGAGATTGTTTTTGAATGTGATAACAGGGGAGGCTGGGTGGACTCCTGATCAATGGGGCCATTCACGTTTCAGAACATTAAACACTGCTACGGATAGTGCCACAAATCAAAAACATTTGACTGCATTTATGCGCTCACTTTTAAAGGCAAGTCCCAAAATACTTCTCTTTTCTTTATCATTTTCATCTTGTTTTGAGATTTCTTTCAGACACTGATTTCTGTCACAACGGCAGCCAGTCATGAAACTTCCAGAAATCTTTAATGGTCACCATATGTTGTTGCAAAATGAACAGAATACTGCTAGGATAGTGTTGCCATGACATGGTTGCAATGGAAATGCTTGTGGCTGAAACTGCCCTGATTGAAACTTTGATATCCTCAAGTTGAGAATATGTGTCTGTTTGGATGCCTATGTTTGAAGTTGATTTGTTTTATTATGTTAAGTTCAAAAGCTCAACTCAATGTGAAGGTTGTTGATGGATTGCTGTGCCAAATTTATGTGCTTTATGTTGTTGCCGTCTTGCTATCTAAAAGTAAGACATACTGTTGGTAATAGTATTCAAATGATCAACAATGGAACAGTTAACTACTTATTTTGTTAGAGATCAAAATCTGATAGAATCTTGTCAATGACATAAAGATCCTGTGGACTGGGAAACTATTGTGCTGCTTTTATCATAGAAGACTTGTCAAGCACTTTATAGTTGTTCTATATTAATTGTTTTTTGCTCCTCATAATGTTCTACTTGATCTTCTAATCACTTTATAGTTGCAAATTCATGCAAAATAGTGATTTTTCTGCTATTGTTAATATTCTTTGGATTTTCACATCTGCCAATCCTTGATGCATTGGATTTGCAATATTTTTCGCTCATATTTATGCGTTCTCCTTTTTCAGTGTTTGAAAATCACTAGAACAGTGATTCTCCTGCCTATGTCATATTCATTGGATTCTTACTGCATGGATTTTGTGTTAGCAGTCAATGCATGACCATGTGGATGCTTGGCCATTTAAGGAACCAGTTGATGCTCGTGATGTCCCTGATTATTATGACATCATCAAGGATCCCATGGGTAAGATATCAAAATTTTCAGTTTCATTCTGGCAAGGTGTTTCTTGTGATGATTCTCTGATTGACAGGCATGTATACTGTTAAAATAATACATGTATAGTGTCTTCATGCTTGTTATGCTATAAAAAATCTCTAGAAGCACGGGTCACAACTGTAACAGAACCAAAATGTTGAAGCCCAGTCACGAAGATAATTGAGAACTGTAATATTTTCTGTTTTAAGCTTGTAGAACTCAGTTGAAGTTTCATTCTGGTGACCATTGTCTGGTACTTGAGTTGATCTATATGGACAATTACAACTCTGCTTGTAGCATTTTGATAAAATCGGATAATTGGCTAGAGTGTTTGAATCTCTGTTTTGGAATTTACTGCATAATTTGGTATGAAAAAATAATTTCTTATTCCTACCTATTATTGAGAATTTCACAAAACAAAAAAAAAATTAAAATTGAATCATATGTACGATTCTGTCATGATTATCCACTGTGCCTGCAGATCTGAAGACGATGTCAAAAAGGGTAGAGTCCGAACAATACTATGTAACACTTGAGATGTTCATTGCTGATGTTAAGAGGATGTGTGCCAATGCACGGACATACAACTCACCTGATACCATTTATTATAAGTGTGCAACCAGGCATGCTCATACACTTGTGCTCTCTGTTTTATTTCCTCCCCCAATTCCTGGTTCCAACTTTATTATATTTACGTTCATTATGCAGGCTGGAAGCCCATTTTCAAAGCAAAGTTCAGTCAGGCATCCAATCTGGTACAAAAATTCTGCCATGACGTGCTCAATGAACAGTTCTTAGGAGATCAATATTCACTAAATTTGCATTGCGTGGATTGCAACGAGCACCCTTCTGTGGTTCATTATGCATCTTTATCATAGTGCATGTTTTGATGCGAATCATGCTAAAATTTAGTTTCATTTTTTCTCTCTTTTTCAAATTTTGACGGTCCTTTCAAAATGCCACCTGTTCTAGCATATTGCCAGAGGAAATTTGGAAGAGTGGGTTTGCCTTTGGCAGTTGTCAGGTTCTTGAACTGCAAGACGAACCAATTATTTTCTAGAGCCTTTGTTTGGATGGTCACAACTTTTTACCAAGCTTGGCGGGCGTACATCCATCAATGGTGGGCCTTTTGATAGGTCATTGAGACCATTGTTGCTATTTTTCAGGGATGGCAATGATGATGTTACCATATTTTTTGTATTCTATCCTATCCGTTTCTACCAAATAACAATATACAGCCTGGAAGCTGATGTTTTTTAACCCAGAGCCGGCTCCACTATTTGTGATGAAGCCAGTTGCTGAAGGGGAACGTGAAATCCACTTTGGGGTGGGAAAGCGAAGAAATTAGGAACTGCAACACTTGCATGAGGAAAATAAGTTTTAATGCCTTAATGAAATGTCTTCCATCTTCAAAATCTAACACGCAAGGATAATTACAACGGCCCCTTGAATGGAGATCGTTATAAGCAATGCTCCTATTGACACCGTGTGTTGCATAAACATGTCCCGCGTCTAGATGAAAAAAATAAAATAAGATGATCTACTAGCAGAAAAGGTTTTTTGTAAACTATAAGCAGAAAACCCAGCATGTCTTGAAAGTCAGAATTATTTCAACTCGTGTTTGTACCACAAGATAAACTTTGCATGCCCCACTTCCAAGAAAACCACCAGAATGGAAGGGGGCAAAACCCGATTCATTTATTTTTGCCATCCTTTCCGAACACGTGAGGAAGTCCCGAGTCACACATAGGCACGGCCCCAGCAGGACCGCCAGTAGAACCAACCTGCTTTTGCACCTGTTGCGTGGAAGGCATGGCACCCAGACCTCGGCTACCAGCTGTGAGTTTCATTGAAGCCATTCCACCATTATTACTGGTTCCATTGTCAGTTTGTGGATTTGTGGCGAGAGGAACTAAGTTGTTAGGGAAGCTGTTGTTTAGTCTTTGGAGATGTGGAGCAGCAGAGGTAATACCATGAACTGGCTGGTGAAAGAATTGGTGGGGGTTTGGTTGCATTGGTACAGCAACATTTGTAGATGCATCCACCTGGCCACCAACAAATGGCATCCCAGGGCTAGGCACGTTAAGCCCTGCTAGAAGCATTGGGTTCAAACCTGTCACTCGTTTAACTTGTTCTTCGACCATCTTGACCTGGAAAGTTGAATAAAATCGCTGCCCTTAAAATTTGGTAAATTTCTTCAACGGAGTAAATCATAGCAGCTCATCGTAACAAATGCAAAAAATAGAGCTGTTTTAAGACTAGGACACCAATGCACTTCACACATGACTAACAAACTCTGGCAACTAATAGTAACACCGGAAACATAGCACATGCAAATTGCTTGTTCTGACCTTGTAAAAATTGTTGTTATGACTCTTGAACTTTGTAGGAGGGCATACTCTGACAGAAGTTTTACCCGATGTAGTTTGTCACCCCACACATGCATAACTATTTCGTGTGCTCTGCATGGAGACAGAAGTTTCCATGATGTGATGTGATTAGTTTCTATGAGACATCCTATGACGCATGTTTGATGATTTTATAAGGATTTCATTTTCTCAAACATCATGATCTTGTAGCATGGAGGCTGAAAGTGGATTACTAAGTGATTTCAAACAACAACAAGAATCCTTAAAGCAGCTAAATAGGTGAAGCAAATGACTTACCTTTGCCCTTAAGGTTTCAATATCAGCCTTCAAAATTCTATTATCAACAGAAGCAGCATCACACTTTTGATTTACATCAGTGAAGCGTGATAGCAGAGAAGAGCGTTCATCCCTTAGTTGACCAACCTTTAGGATATCATATAAATAGACTCAGTTTTTAATAAAGAATCATAATCTAAAAGGCACAGGAGTGCCACAGAAGAGTATTGAGCAACCTGTGTTTCACGTTCATTCAGCTGTGCTTGTTTTCTTCTTCTAGAGCGTCTAGCTGACTCTCGATTCGACTGCATCCTGAGTCATTTTCAAGATATCAACAGTGTTTGGTGAAAGTACTTCCTTTTTGAGACAATAATAAACTTGCATGCAGTGAGAATTTGTTTATCCCAAAACTTAGAGACAGACTCCTCCCACCCCAAAATCCCCCAGGGAGGCAGTTAGGTCGGGTTTAGTGAGGCTGTCTCTGATTTTATTAGAAAGCATTGACAATTATTCTGCTCCCATCCTAAAACAAAGTTTGATTCACCAATAACTCAAGCACTAATGTGTGAATCCCTCAAAATAATATTTGCCCGTATAAATGCAAAATATAGGGAGAAGTGGGAGGCATATGAGCAAAGAATACAAAGTCAATAAATTGTCCTTGGAACCTCTTAGACCAAGCAAGAATATTAATAAATAAGAAGATACCTCCTCACGCGTTTTGCATCAGTAGGATCCCTGTTTTCATTAGTTCCCGTGTCTCCTTCAAGGTCATCATCATCCGAATCTTCTCTTGATGACCCACTGGTTGTTTGCCTGGTTTGGACCTCTTGTTTTTTCTGTGCAGTGGGTAAAGCTGGAATGCCAGGTGACCCACCATCTGCCCCAATTTGTGCCATTGAGATGCCATGACCAGTGCCTGTAATGGTTAAAAGTCAAACAAGATATTGCTGCGACCTGAATTTTGGAGTGAAAAGAAAAATGAAGCATGAAATCGCTCTGGGTGCAATTCAGAGATTTGCAGCAATTAAAACGCAAATCTTGCATAAGATGAGAGCACCACATACAACAATTCTAATTTATATGACTTTGTGGAAATTAGGTGAAGAACATTTAAGAGTACAAGGGAACAAACAAGGATGAAAGTGAGCAGAGAGAAAGGCATATCGCAACTTTGATCAACTTATCTGATAAATGTACAACGTACAAATCAGGGGTTTTGTGGATGCAATATAAGGTGTGTTCTATTCTAGTTTCTGAGCTTATGTAGTTAGCAAGACGCACTTCAAGAGCAAGGAACTTGATTCCAACTACATGCTTATCTCCTAAAGGTGCATACCATATCCGCCAAAACACAAATAGCTCAAACAATTCTCACCAGTCAAGCATGTTACAATCCAAGGGGCTTTTTTACCGAAGTCAATTAAAATTAAGAGTATGTATGATCTTTGAAAGAATATTATTAACAGTTCTTGCTGTTCTGTTCTTTTTAAAAATTATCAGTTGAGCAGTATTGATTACAAACGTGCTAAGTGCAATCAGCAATTGAGATAAACAATTCAAGAAGATGCAGGCAAAAATCTTACGAAAAGCTTGCGTTCCCAAAGAAACATTTCCAGCAGCTAGCCTTTGATCTTCCAGTAACGAAGAGAAATCTTCCGGCTTTATAACATCGGATTCCTGCAGTTTTTTTCAGTAAATTACCAATCAAAAACACATGTAAAGCATGCGCACACAATTCAATCAGTATGCATATACCCTAGACATGGCCGCGGCAGTACAAGCGCGATCGAGCTTCGACTTGAGAAAAGCGCGGTACTCATCGGAATCAATCGGGTTCGTTAGATTGCGACCCAACGGCTGCGGATGAGGATTTGGATGCTTTGTGATCTCCACCACCTCATCCTCACCATTCTCAGGAGGTATCGATGACGTGGACGATTGAGAAAGCGCCGAAGGAGCGGCGATGTTGGTATCGCTGGATACGGAGGCCGCGGAGACTTCTAGTAGAAACTTCTCTAGCGCCCATTCCGATTCGCTTCTATTCATCGCCGGAGCTGTTGATGGTGGAGACGGAGGAGGAGACGGCCAGAACGTGTCGGAGAAATCGTCGACTGAGAACACACTGTTCATTGTTTGTTCTTTTCTTCCTTCTGTGCTGATCCTCTCTCGAGATTTTTTTGTGCGCGTAAACTTATTCTCTCTTTTACTTATCGTAGGGGTTCATGGATACCACCAGAAACAGCCAGGAAATCATCATCACATGATGAATTTTTAGATATTATAATTGGCCATGATCAATTTCTTAAGCTAATCTATGCTGAATAAGCATATGTGTGTGTGTGTGTGTGTGTGAAAAACTGGTTATCTTTAAATCTAAATTTTAAAGTTTAAGACAAGCTTATTATACTGTAATGTTTAATTACTGTTTAAGAATAAAAAAAATGGACATTATACTCATTTTATATTTAAAAAATATAAAAAAATTATTTTTATCTATTCAATCAAAACAGTCCTCATTATATTTATTTAGTTTGTTATAAAATAAAGTATCATCATTTAAAAAAAATTAACTCTAAACTTAGTTTTAAACCTCAAGTTAAATATGTTTTTTTATTTAACGAATATTTATTCATTAATTGCTTGTTATGAAAAATTCTTACAACCAATTGCTTATTTTTTGCAGTTTTAGGGGTGTTTGGCCATGTTTCAACTAGGATTTTTAAAAATTTTAAATATATTTTATTTCAAATTATATTTTTATATATTTATATTAAAAAAATAAAAAAATTATTTTAATATATTTTTAAATAAAAACCGAACCAAATAATTTATCCCAAACACCACTTTAAACGTTACCACATGATCCGTGCGTGTTAAAAGGCAGCGGTAGCAGAAAAGAAAACTAGCGTACGGAGCACCTTGAAGCCACGACGCCGTTTATTAAAAACAGCGAGAACGGGTGGTGAGCTGAATCGACTATCGAGTACTAGCATAATACGGTGCGTGGGATAACATCTTCTCCCTTGTTGACATCTTAATTCCAGATTCAGACCATAATTTCCTGCTCTCTCTCTCTCAAATATCGCGATCCATTCCATTCGATTCAAGAAAACCGCCCTGACTCGAAGAATAATCCAAATCCGAAGGTACTAGATTTAATTGACAAAGCGGTTCTCACTGTCTTATGATGTTTTTTATTTTCTTTTATTTTATTTAATAATAGCGCATGTTTGGTTGCTGAATTATGATTAATGATAATGGATCTTTCCTCTGCATCTTTTTTACTGTTTGTTTTGTAGTTGCATTATCATTCATCTTAAATGGCAAACAGAGCTCAAATCGCGACCAACAACTCCGCACTCGTTGCAATGATTGCCGATGAGGTAAGAGAGGATTCATCGATTTCCTTTGTAGTAAAAAAGAGAGAGATGTTTAACAAAATCAAGTATGTTAATTTGATGTAGGACACGATTGTTGGACTGTTGATGGCTGGAGTGGGTAATGTTGATTTGCGGAGAAAGACGAATTACCTCATCGTGGATTCCAGTATGTTCTTGAAATTTGAATGCCTTTTTCGCTTTCGATGCATCTTTATCTGAACATGGGTTATGCCAATCTCCAGTTTCATGATTAACTATTTTCTTTGGTGCTTTCTGTATTGATTTGGATATCCCATTTGAAATTTAATCCAAATATATGAATAAGCATATGGGGGGTTGCTTGACTAAAAGATGAAGTACGAAACCACGTAGAATTTCTGATTCATCGTCTGGCAAGGAGAAGCACTGGATTTGGACCCAACAAAATTTAAATGTTTGAGCAATACCATGTTTCTAGGATTTTGTTGTGGCTGATACAATTCTTTGAGGGAATCCATCTTTGTGGTTGAATGTAACTATATCATGATATACTTGTCACATAAATGTCAGGGTATTCTTTTAAAATTTTGGTTTCTTCATGGTGAGTTATTGAACTGATGTCAAAGTCATATCCTTCTGCTTTGTTTCCTCTTCTACCTTTTGTTTTGGTTCTAAAGAAGGACCACCGTAAAACCCAATTTTTTATTATGAACTCCGCAGGGATGCTTATCATAACCAGTTGCTAAAAGGGTGGGAAAGGGGCAATATGAAAGCCTGTGGTTAATCATAGGTTCATAAACATAAAATTGTCATATCCCCAATACAGGAAAGTCCATCATGTCTAAATGAATTGTCCTCTGCAGCTCATTCTTCAAGCTCCAAGTTAATGCTTTACTTTATATGTCATTCTTGGAATGAAAGAGCTTACCGTTTACAAAAGAACTTTGATTTGATAATGTTTGGTTTGATTGCCAATAATGCCTGGGATCCTCTTCCAAGGCTGGAACATTTATTGACAGGTTCTAATTTCAGATTTTCTCTCTTTCCTTAACCCATCAAATAGAGAGTTGTGTTCAGTGTGGATATTCTTTTCAGAAATGCTATTGTCCTTTGCTTATGAAAATGCTTCATTATGCTTCTTAGAAACAACTGTTAAACAAATTGAAGATGCATTTAAAGAGTTCACGACAAGGGAGGATATAGCCATAGTGTTGATAAGTCAATATGTAAGTTGTTTCTTGAACTCGTGGTCATTTTAATTAATTTATCATGATTTTGTACAGATATGTATGCTCATTATATTGTTTTTTATTGAATACTTGTCACCTTTAACATTTAACTACTCGTTAGTTCAAAAGATGCTCCAGTCTTTTGCATTTGAAGCATAAGTGTCGCACGATAGCTCTTTCTTTCTTTCCTGTTCTGGTTCAATGTTAATGGAAGCAATAGTCTCTCAAAGGCATCTTTTCCAGTTATGATGCATAGAAGAACCGTAAGTCTGTGACAATTGTCAAGGACTACATTGATTAAATTGTTAGTGCTAATCTGGTATTAGGTTGGAGCAGTTACGTCTTCACATGTGTAAATATTTGGATGCTTAAAGAACACAAATGAAATTTTGATCAAATATGCAATACCCTGTTTGGGGTGGTGCTATAATGAATAGCTCACTTAGTTCCACATCTGTTCTGGGCACCGCACCATTGTAGATTCAGCATTGCTCTAGTGCATTGGTCTGTGACTTCTGTCTGTTTTTCAATTTCACTGCTCTTTACCCCCTTCATTGAATTAGTTATTTGATCTCTCTCTCTCTTTCTCTCACACACACAAAAAAAATTCAGCATTTTTTCCCCTTGCACTTGATTTGCTTTGGGAATTTTTAATTAAAAGGTAACCGTTTCATCCTCTGTTTTTCAGGTTGCAAACATGATAAGATTTTTGGTCGATAGCTACAACAAGCCAGTTCCAGCGATTTTGGAGATTCCTTCGAAAGACCATCCTTACGACCCAACACAGGATTCAGTTCTTTCAAGAGTGAAGTACCTCTTTTCTGCGGAATCAGTGGCAAGTGGAAGGCGTTGAGCAGAGACATGAAGCTTATGCTCATTGTTTGTTCAGTGCTTTATCGTCCTCCCCCAGCTGTATATTGTGGAATAGCTCTCTTTTACTGCTTGATTTAGTCGCTTCTCTTCCTGTTTTGATCAGTATATTGTAATTGCAATTTGGGGGTGTTTTGATGGAATACTTAGAATAAATCATTCTTAGGAGTGACATGGAACAGCTTTGATTATGCTACATAATTGAATCCCTTTGTTTAATGCTCCTCACCTCACGGTATTTTGTGGCAAACCCAGACTGAAATGACTTGAAATATAAATATTTGCAAGCAGTTGGTATCTGTTGGCCCTTTTTTGACCCATTGCAAAGTTTGCAGCTAGTCTTTTGTAGCTTGAGACTTGCCACGTCGGATTTCGTAAGGTGACACCAATTCTTGGTTTGATGGGGGCTATCTTGTTTTCTTTTAGGAAAGACCCCAAACTTTGAGCCAAAAAGTATGGTCGCACGCGGATAAGCTTTGCTTGTTTGGAGCGTCGTGACTCGACTTAACTAGTCCTGAACAAAATGCCTATATTTTATCACCAACCTGTCTCCGTCCCTATCAACCAAGGACTCAGCTAGTTTGCTATCCAAGTGTACATCCATTTCCTTGCATACCATGAAACACTTAAACCTCACTTCTGGAATAATACTATTGCTCGGAATTGATGTCAAACCGAAATCTGATGTTCTGAACTTTTGATGGCATGAATTGATGAACTTCCATCCAAAAGAGATTTCTTGGGATGCAGCTGAATGTTTCGCCCTCTTTGTTAGGCTCTTTCTGCCTGCACTGACATCAGAGCTCTGGATGCACAGGTCTTCTAAGCAGACGCTTATGCTAGAAGAATGAGATGAGCTTAGATGGATTGTAATGAAGGAATGGAAATGTTGAGGCAGTTCGAAATGTAGAACAATCCTACGATGAATTCAAATCTGCGCCACTACATTCTTACGCTATCTTTCCTTGGCATGCAAAATATTCAAATAAACCAGATGTCACGTGAAAAGCAACTTGCACACTGCTAGATTTTCTATCAATGGTGGCCATAGCCCTACCCTCCCCGAAAACACAAAATGACAATTTTTTGTCTAATTCATATTGAGTCTGATGGCAATGCAGCTGGATGAAAGCCAAAGCTGAGATCCTAATAACTCAGCAGTGGTTGATAGAAAAACTCGTGGATTTTCCATTGAATTAACAGAACCCTGGCAGTAACTTTTATAAAGTGCTTGAGGTGTTGAAGACACTGGAAACGTCCATGCTAGTAAACAACATGATTCATTTTTATTCAATTTCAATGCATATCGCTGTTGAAAATATGAGTTACAAGCTATCATTTCATCCCAAAAAAATTGTGTTCAAGGAAGCGCAGCTTTCAAAGATTTGGTGAAACTCTCTAGTTCCTTCAATCCTTCCTCGGGAGATTTTGCTTCACCCAACAACTTCACCATCGCACTACCAACAATGACACCATCAGCACCCCATCCTGCTACCTGTTACAAAAGAAAGAAATTCCAAACTAACACAGCATTAAGACAATCTAAAGGCATCAAGTTACATTATGCCAAAGCCAACAGCTACAGGGTTTGAAGACAAACCTGCTTGACATGCTCTGGTTTTGATATGCCAAAGCCAACAGCTACAGGTTTGGTTGTTATCTGTCATAAAAAGAAGATTGAAATGAGGGATGTGTAATGCCATTTACTAAAAGACATCCTGAAGGAGTCAATAATTGTCTCAATGCCACCTATCAATAGAGGGCCCTGTGAAAGAAATCTGATTATAAAGACAAACCTCTTTAATATCCTGGAGAAGGGTTTGAACTCTGTCACTTACAGACGCACGAGTACCAGTAACTCCAACTGAGCTTACCTATAATTAATGAAAAAATGGAAATGTCACAAAAGATAGCAATTCAGAAGAAATGGAGATGTCAAAAAAGATGGCAAACCATTGAGTACTTCATCTTTGTTCATATCAGAACTCAACTAAGATTAAGACAAAAGATTAATTAACTCCTAAAATGCTCTTACAAGATACACAAATCCATCTGCCGCTTCAACAATGGCTTTCATTCGTTCTGTTGGAGTAGTGGGTGTTGTAAGAAGTACCTGTGCATCACCAAGGTGCAAAGTAAGATACAGTGAACACATGGTAGATTCTTATCTTTCACGAGCCACTCTACATATAAGCTTGACAATTCAAAAGGTAAATTGCAAGAAAACCAATACTCACCACCGAAAGGTACCCTGCTTCAATTATCACACAACCAAAAATATTTTTTTAATGAAAACCAGCAGACACCATCAACATAATAACAATGAGGTAAAGGTGTTGATTTAGATCAATAATACATCACAAACAACTTATGTTTTCCAAAGAGAAAAGCAAAGAAAGGGTCCTTTTTCTTTTTAACACTATCACCAACTCTACAATCAATTGCAACTCGTATACATGTTTTCAGATTTTTTGGCAAAGCAAAAGGAAATGAAGTGTTTTTATATCAACTCCTTAGGGACACGCAGTATTAATAGACAAAATGGAAATACATCATCCTGAAATATGAAGTGAGACAGACCAGTTCAAGCCCATTCTTGACAGCTTCCTTCCTCAGAACTTGAGTCTCCTCCAGAGGAACATCTGGGACCACAAGTCCTGCAAAACCAGTATAGGTTTATGCATATAGTAATGATGTACATCACCCAGAACTCACAAAAAATAAACGGAGAAAAAAAAAACTAGTAATGCGCACAGTGATCCTCGTTTCCCACATCATTCAGGCATGATAAAGATCATTAAAATAGGCAGTTAGGTGCTGCAAAATAAACCTTCCATTTACCATGCACGCCGATGTCGTTTACAGTGGACATAAACTTCTCAATTCCACGCTTTAGAATTGGATTGTAATATGTAAATAATGCAATTGGGCACGATACTTGGGGAACCACCTGTGCAGTCAACAGTTGAATCAATATAAGGAAATTCAAATAATAAAAGAAACTGGCAACAAAGTTGTAAATGGGGATACTGTATGCTTATTCTATGGGCAGTCACTTCTTCACTTGCCTATGACCATATGCTCAAGCAAACTATGCTTAATTGCAATCTAAGCAATTAATAGCATGACAAAAGGAATTGTGCAGTTTCAAAAAAAATTCAGTAGTGTCACCAATCCACCAATTCTATCTCTGTCTCAGCATGGTAGAAGTATAGCATCGTAGTATAATGGCCTTACCTCCTTTAACATTGATGTGATTGCTTCAAAATTGGTCCCTCTCGCCAAGGAGCGTGTAGCTGCAGCCTAAATCAAGAGACTCTGATTAAAAAATGGATATGAAAATTCATCCAACCAGCAACCACTTTATAATCATACCTGGATAACTGGACCATCTGCCAAAGGATCAGAGTAAGGAACACCCAGTTCAATTATGTCACATCCACAGGCGTCCAACAACTTCAAGGCTTCTGCCGTTGTTGAAAGATCAGGATCACCGGCTGTGATGTATGGAATGAGCGCCACCTTCACACACAAGCACGCTTATCAAAACAACATTATGAGAAATGGATTATATTTCCTCTCACCAGTTTCCCCCATCCAAATAAATTTTCCAGACCAAAACTCTTAATCCAATCCCCTCCTCGCAACCCGAACCCCACAAATAATTCAATCCAACCTATGTAAAAAGTTGTTTCATCTTCTAATATTATCAATTGATAACACAAATGAGCTCCTCTAGTCTCCCATCTTTACTTATGACATGGCTAACACAGAAATCAGTAGAAATATTTGATTCAACAGGGATATTAACACACAGAGACTCCTCTGCAACTTTAATCTCCGCTTATGGAGTAAATTCCCAAAACTGCAAACAGTATATATATATATATATCAAATGCACGTCAACTATCAAGACAAAACCCTCATATAACAAAAATTTACTATGGGAGCGGTACTTACTTTGCCTTGTTTCTTGAGATTGGAGAATGTTTCTCCTATACCAAGACTTCGGCTTGCAGTGAGAGACGCCATTGGCGCGAACCTTCTGGTTGAAACGATAGGGGGTTTATTACGAACGATGAAATGGATCTCCGGTTTCTTCAGTTGGAGGAAGGAAGGGGTTGATTTCAGGGCAACAGCCATTACTCGCACTGCACAGCGAGAGGGCTATCTTGACACAAAAGGTTTGGAGTGCCGGCGGGCGGGCCTAAGGGGCTGTACTGTGATATGGCTTTTCTAGTTTTTTTAATAAGGGTTAGTTTTGGATGGTGAATAGAGATTCGATTTTGTTAAGAATATATAGGTACCAGCGCTCCTTGTTCACATTGGGTCATCGGAAACCTCGAAGAGTATCAGGTCTTGTTCAAATCCTCAGATAACGTGACAACTAGTTATTCGACAATGATATACAATGTGGCCCAAAAAAGGAAAGGTTCGACCAGTGGTTAAGGCTCGGTTCAGTCCAGGTACAAATCACAGCTGCGGTGACTGTTAACTAGGTTGTTTTACTGGGTTAATATTTTTCCGGTTCAACTTAAAACCTAATTTAAATCAGGTTTATGTTTTGCATGTAAAATATTTACTGGTGTGTATATTCTTGAAATATCTAGCTTTTTTTTTTGTATATTTTTATTATTTTAATATGATGGTATTAAAAATAAATTTTTTTAAAATTATTATTTTAATATATTTCTAAAAACAACATTTTAAAAATAACCATTACCTCCTACACACTTTTTTTAATTTGTTTTTTTGAAATATTATAATAAGAATGTATCCTCATTATGTGATGTGTGATGTTCGGTGGGGGTGAGGAAGGTGACGTTTGCACATCTCAATGAAGAAGGATTATTGATGAGATTCTTTAGTGTATATGCATGTACATGATCCATGTTTTACAAAGAGTAATTACATGACTTAATGTTATCCCAGGCATGATCATATGTGTTTGGTTTAACTTTTGTGGTTGAGATTATGGTTGGGTACAACCTAATTATGCACAAAACTCAACCACAAAAACTAATATTTCTTACTTTTCATAGCTTTTTAATGGATCCCACACCCAAACCTTTAACCCTCCACCTCAACCTCCCCCAATGAGGTTTGATGGTCCTGCTGTTTTTTATTTTTGTTTTTTTCAGTCGCAGCATGTTGCAAGAGTTTACTGTTTTTCAGAGGCTACACTAACCACCGCCATTGTTAGAAATTCAATTCATAAGTGTTTTTTAGTGCACCATGTTGTTTTTTGTTTTTATATTTCAAAATTATTTTTTAAAAAATTATTTTTAAAACTTTTTTTTATTTCGAGTTATTTTTTAGTATTTTCATATTGTTTTAATATGTTTATGTTAAAAATAATTTTATAAAAAAATATTGTTTTAATATATTTTAAAATAAAAAACTTTGAAAAACAGTTCTTACTACAATAAACTTTTAATTGATTATGACTGAGTTAGGAAGAGTGGGACAATTTAGTTTGGAATATTTACTTTGTGTAAAATGTTTTATGAAAAAATAGTTCCACTATTATTTGTGCTTAATTTTTTGTACAATATTTTAAAAATTAGTTAAGGTAAGATATTTTATAATTAGCTTTCGATCTTTGTTTATTTTTTAGAAAAATATTTTTAACTTATTAAGGCTATGTTTGATGTACAATAACTTGTTTTTAGATAAAAAGAATATTTTACCATGTTTCATTGTTCTGGCTATATATGTTATAATATCTCAAAAAATTCAAGTAGTTTGAAAGCAAGGTTTATATATTAGATAATCATTTAATATTTTGATTCTGACAATCTAGTTCATTATCCCTAACCAAAGTGGTTAGTGCCTCGTGTTTGATAGGTCTAGGTGATCAATACCTATAAAAGGTCTTATTTAATAAATTTAAAGACCTGTAAAAGGTTTTTCTATTATGAAAATATATTTTTGTTATAATGTATGCCTTATGCAGCATTGATATTGATAAAAATGCGGTGAATTTTTATAGAACTTTTATACATCGAGGGTATAGGGAGAGTATAATTCAATCTTAGATTAAGCCTATAAAAATTGAATTATTCCTCCAAGCTAAACTCATAGCATTGGGCTCTTTCTTTACACTAATCCTATAACTTTGGCTTTTCTCTAAGGCTAGGTGATGGGTCATGGTTTCTCAAATCAACCCCATTTAAGAGATAACACAAGAAAGTCATAATCCAAAATAGAGCTATGTCTTTTCGGATGTCTGGTCCCACGATCGGGTTTGGATGCAACCGCGTCTAACTCCACGTCCACACCCAGTCCCACAATCAGGCCCTGGCGTGACCACGCCCAACTCTACATTGGGCAATGACGCATCCACGCCCAGCTATCTCTTGGGCTTGGGGCGTGAATTAAAGCCCAACATCCCTTAGATTGGGTGTGAAGCTGAAGGGTCACTCTACACTGAGGTCCCCATACCCTGAGCCTGGATTGATAATCATGATGCCCATCATAATACCATTAAATACGAACAAGCAGCCCATGCTTATATTAATTAGATGTGATAATACGAGCAATAGAATAATATTATTTTACTATTACAAAATCACATCGCTATCATTTCTACGTTGCATAAAGCAAGTCAAGTCAGGTAATATAAAAGGAAGCATGAATAGATAGAAAGTGGGAAAAAAAAACAACTTTATACTCTGAGACAAAACACATTCTCGACTTTTTCTTCCTTCTTCTCTTCTCTATCTTCATAAAAACTAATTAATACTTCCATTAATATCTTTTGCTACATAAAAAAATACATGATACTAACTTGATCTTCGGAGGGTCTCCCATCAACACCCCCAGGAGACTTTGTGCAGTATTTATTCTAGAAAAAACCGATATTCCCCCAGAGAAAGATTTACACAAGAAAAAGTCTGCGTGGTCTTGAAGTTGAGGTCATTGAATATACCATAAAGGGTGTGGGGGTAATTTCAATGAATAATTTACCCTAAAAAATTCCCTGTGATTTTTATAATCTCATAACTAGGCATATTAGGGCTGGGCTAAGCCGAGCCATGTTTCATGAGACATGAATTCTTGGGTATTCAATGGTTTTTTAAACTAGTTAAATCTAGGCTTCTCAAAATGCTAATAAAATCTCCTATTATTTTTCGTGTTTGGTTTATATATATAAAAAAAACTAAGTGTTAAAAGGAGCAGGGTAGAAATCAAGTAGTGGTGAGATCAAGGTTTGATGACAAAGATAGTTATGTAAAATATTTGTATCTCTCGAGAATTAAAGGTGGTTTTCATGTGTTTTAAATATTTTTTATTTGATTAAAAAAATTATTGATTATTTTTTCAATAAATCAAACATAAAAAAATTAAAAAAATATTTTACACAAGCATGTTTTACATAAAATAAATACAGTATAAATATTTTAAAAATAATAATTCATTTATAATATTATCAAATTATTTCAACTTCGTTCACTACCATCATCTTATTATTGATACTCCTATTACCATTTTTGCATTGCCACCCATCACTTTATTACTTTTGTTGTCTCTACTCAACCATTTTCATTATTATTATTATTATTATCATAATAATCTTCAATTCATCATCACTAATTCATCACCATATATAACACATCATTATTATACTATCATTGAATTTTTTTTCATCATGAGGTGCTAAATATCATAAAATAATATTCACATAAATATTATAGAAGAATATTTTAGTATTGAAATATTTTATAAGAAACAAACATTATTTTAACTAGATTTGTTTCAACATCCTTTGTCTTGGATGTTTTATAAATGAAAGTACAATTAAATGTTAAAACCTCGATTAGTAAATTCATTATGGGTTTTGATCTAATTCAAAACTCAAGTTCTGAATCACCAGATTAATTTTAAAATAACATTGTTTTAAATAAAAATAATTTTTAAAAAACCTTTAATGTTGACATGATCGGGTTTTATTTAGGTTTGACCAAATTAAATAGATTGTAAGTTGTCCCACCAAATCATTTAAATAAATTCAACCCAAATCAGATTTTGAATTAGCCGATATGAAGTTTGACTTACCAAATGTGTCATGTTTGATGACTATAATTAAGTTTTTTAAAAAACAAGCGATGATTGGATTCAAAACCTCCTCGTCAGAGGTCAACCTTTAAATATTTGTACTGTTTTATATGGGTAGAGTTTTACGTTAACAATTTATTGAATTTAGGCACTATTTAGGGTCGAGGTTGCGATTGCGATGAAACCTTGATCCCAAATGCAGCCTTAAATGTGTGCGAGTATTATTTTTGATATCATGAAAGGAATATGAACCCAAAAAAAAACCAAAAGAAAAGAAGATTTTATTGTACTCTTAGTTACATGACATTATTCATTTGAATAATAATTTTTCTCTCTTTAGTTTTTATTTTAATTTATATATATATATATATATATTTTTCTTTTAATTTTCAATATTATATTTTTCAAAGAGTGAAGTTCATAATTCCTTTTCAGTTTATTTTTACAAAGTTATTCTAATTTTATAATTCAGATTACAACTTTGACCGTTTAACATGGTTAACTTGAATTTCTTTCTACTTTTTCTATTTGATTTTTTTTAAAATTTCATCATTAAATATTGAGTTAATTAGGGATTGAATTTTATGATTTATTTTGGTTTGCTTTCTATGTGGTTATTCTCATCTCATGACTCGGATCACGTGTTTGACAGGTTAACCCGGGCTTACTCGAATTATTTTTTTTGTTATTTTTAATTTTAATTACATCCTTCAATATTAGATTTATTGGAGATTAATCTTCATAATTTGTCTTAATTTTCTTTCTATTGGGTCATTATAATCTCATAATCCGGGTTGCGGGTTTGATAGATTAACCAGAGTTAACTCGAGTTATTTTTTTATTTTTTTAATTAATTTATTTTTATTTTTATCGTTAAACATCAAGTTTATTAAAAATCAAATTTTATAATCTATTTTGATTCCCTGCGGTTACGTTTTTGTTCCAGTTAATTCATGCCTGTAGCTGCATCTTTACCTTCCTATTCTGTCTACCTAAACCTATTGTATATGCTTAATAGCAGTTTTTCTTGTTGTTGCATGTGACTCTGATTTACGCTTACATCTCCAGTACATGCTTCATAAATTTGCAAAGAGGGCTCCCTATCCATGCATCCTTGCACGGTCAGTTATTTCTTGTATACGGTCGCCGTCATTTCTGTTGACTTGTATGTAAATGGAGGGCGTTCTGTTTAAATTTATGGAAGTGTTCTTGCCGAGCAGCCCAGGAAATATAATTTATCAAGTGCTGCAGTGTGTGGCTATCCGACTTGATTTTATTTACTATGTTTTCCAAATTGTGATACTTCAACTCTAAAACTAATTCTTGTGCCCGCCGTCAAGGTGGTGAAATAACATTCTGATCTCTGACGGTCCATTCTGGTGGTGCGGTGCACAGAATTGTCTCCGAATTCTTGACAGAGCGCTCATCTTTTCTCTGTTCCTACTCCCTATTCCCTTGTTTGTCAGATTGCCCCCCTCAAATGTGACCAGTTTTGCCGTGATTTTGAAATATTTTTA
>Ga0325411_1001390_pt1 | contig 26945 bp, 19 predicted proteins | sample PopdelMetagenome_13_FD_206181 | JGI IMG/M metagenome (GOLD analysis project Ga0325411, IMG submission 206181) | Populus deltoides microbial communities from Bellville, Georgia, United States - Xylem-PdIQD-R4 | ecosystem: Host-associated > Plants > Phyllosphere > Stem > Wood/Secondary xylem...
AAAGTCAAAAGTCAAAAGTCAAATTAAAAATTTATAAAAAACTAATTATTTTAATCCATAATAATTTATAAAAAAATATCCACGTACAATAGAATCATCGCACGTCTTAATTTTATTTAATTTATAAATCAAAAGACATATGCTGTGCTTTTTTTGCGCACCACAAACCTTTTTTTTAGATCTCGTAGTCAGGAACAAATGTACAAGAATTTTAATTGTTAAAGAGGGGCGTGTTCTAGCCGATCAAATGATTCAATTGAGTCTCCGAAAAATCGGCCGATTCTATTTAGTTATTTCGAGTGCTTTCTTCTTCCTCGTTTGTTTATCTGGCTGGCTGGGTCTTTTGGAAAAAACCAAATTAATTTACCAAGCTGGCTAACCGGTTTTTGGATTGACCTAACTTGGTTAGGTTAAGAGAAAATGCTAGTTGTTTTTTAAAAAAATAAATTTTTTATTAATTTTATTTTATATTTTGAATCATTTAAATGCGCTAATTTTAAAAATAATTTTTTAAAAAATAAAAAATATTATTTTAATGTATTTTAATATGAAAAACACTTTAAGAAGACAACTATTCTCTCAAACATGCACTAAAAAGTTGTTTGGTTATTTAAAATATTTTTAAAATTTTAAAATATTTTTTATTTTTAAATTATTTTAATATAACAATATACAAAATAATTTTTTAAAAATAAAAAAATACTATTTTAATTAAAAAAATATTTTAAAAAATAAACACTACTCCACCACCCTGAATTAACTAGAAGAGAAGTTTAAAAATTGAAGGTTTGACCAACCGTGCCTAAAATTCTTATGAGGGAGGGAGGGAGTTTTAACATCAGCGTCCGTGGCAGAGGAGGAAAAAAAGAGATCGGAGATTGGAGACAGAAAGCAGTGAAGTCTTGTTTAACATTTTTATACAGCAGCAGTGATAGTGAATAATATTGAAGATGAGCAAAGGGAAGGAAGTGGTGATATCAACAAGCCCTCATTACAGCAATCACAACAGTGGCGTAGAAGATGATGAAGAAGAAGACGGCTTCGATCACTCCGGAAACAACAAACGATTCTCCTCTTTCCCAAGTTTCTCTTCCCGAAATGCTTCCTCTAAATATGACTTTGTCAAGGTCAGCCCCCCTTTGTTCTTGCTCCTGAAAACCAAAATAAAACACACACCACCCCTTATTTAATTCAATCTGATTCAATTGATTGTTTTTTTATCCTGTTTGGTATATATAAATAAATAAATACAGGTGAGGGTGTGGTTAGGTGATAACGCTGATCACTACTATGTTTTATCCAGATTCTTGCTCAGCAGAATGTTGACTGTCACCAAGGTCTCCAACTATTTATTTCTCTGTCAATTTTATTAAAATTCTTTTTTCCTGGAATTACCTATATATATGTAGTGCGGATGATGAACAGTTGGTTGGGTTTTTCTCTCCGAATATTACATTTGAATTGTGGGTTTTGAGAAGATGATCGTGACTAAGGTTTTGGGTTTGTTTTATTCTGTGTGTGGGTGATTTCAGATACCGAATCATGTAGCTATTAAAATTGCTCTTGAGCTCAAGAAGCTGCTCATTGATAACAGCCTTCTCGACGTGTAATGACAATCTTCCCTTTTCTTTTTTTTTCTTTTATTCTTTTATGCAGTAGTCGGGTAAAGTCTAAAATGTACCCCATGGCTATATTTGAAGGTTTTTCACTGATCATTGTTTTTTTGCTTTTTCCTTGTTTTTCAACTAATGGGCAACCTCTTGTATTATTTTGGCAGATCTCAGTCTGATTTGGAAGCTAATCTATTCAAGGTATGTGACCTTTCCTTGTTTTATTTTCAATTCTTAGGTGGCTATGGATAGCAAGTGGCATAATCTGCTGTATAAGAGGAGTTTAGCATGCCATTTTCTTTCTATGGCCGTAATGGAGGGACTACATTGAGCACTAGAATACTTTTGAGACTTTTCTGAATATTGGATTTAGTTTCATACGCCCTCCTCCCTCCTCATACATGGGAGTCTATTTGCAGCTTATGGAGCGGCGGGGGTATGGAGAAGAGTACATAAATCGTTACAAGATGATGACGAGGTAATTTAGAGCTCTATCCACAGTATCCGCGCCCAGAAGTTTTATTGCCTTATTATCACTTTCTTCATATTAAATGACAAAGATGAAAGGTTTTTGCTGATTTTATGTTGAAAAAGAAAAAAATGATTTTTTTCCTGGTCATATGCTTTTAGATTTCATCATCAAAGAGTGCCCTTGGTGATCCTTGTTTGTGGAACTGCCTGTGTTGGGAAGTCTACCATAGCTACCCAACTCGCACAACGGCTGAATTTGCCTAATGTCTTACAGGTGCTGCCTTCCACCTAGCCATGAAGCATCTCGCCTTCCTTATTGTCTTTTCATGTATCAATTCATTTGGGTTCAATACTGATGCCTTTGAAACATATGGGTTTTTTTTTTAAAATTTTTAATGTCGCAGACAGATATGGTGTATGAATTACTGCGAACGTCAACTGAGTATGTTTATTCCCTCTCTATTTTTAGTTCCATGGTTTCTATTTCTGATGTTAGAAGAATTTCTATCTAGAGGAATTAAGAATATCAGCAGCATACTGAGCCATCCAAAAAAGGAGCATGGAAAGTTATAACAAGGAAGATTCCTTATTACAAACATAGACATTGTTGACTGGAATAAGGACTCAGAAACCATATATAACTAGGTTTCAATTTTGTTGACACTATATTGTTGTCTCCAGTACATGATATTGTATCCTATGATGAAGATTATTGGTCATGCTAGCTAGCTCTTATTCTTTTTATTCTCTGGACAGTACAAAATCGCTTATTCTTTTTATTCCGTGGACAGTACAAGATCACTTATTCCCTTTCTTTATCTGAGTCAGTGCACCATTGGCTTCTACTCCTGTATGGGCACGAGAATTCAGCTCTTCTGAGGAGTTAATCACTGAATTTTGTAGAGAATGCAGAATTGTTCGTAAAGGTAGTCTGTCAATTTTGCCATCGCGCTTCTTTGATCTCCTTTCTTATTTGAATAATTCTCTTTTCCCTCTCCAACTTGTTTCATGTTCATGGTGGTTGTAATTTTTTTTCTTGGATTTCGAAGGTGTTCTTTGTTCCCCTGGAAATTGTTTTAATTTTGCTAGATGTTCTGCAAGTGCGTAGGTTTTTGATTTGTTAATTTAATGCTTGCTTCAAAGGTTTGGCTGGTGATTTGAAGAAAGCAATGAAAGATGGAAAGCCAATAATAATTGAGGTATGTCTAATTTTCTGTTTTTATGTTGGTTGTAGATTAGACTGTTCCATCCAAACTTCCAGTCAACACCTATTTCTTTGTTGATCACTCTGCTGTATAATATCCACCATCTACAATTATGCTGTCATTCATTCTGCTAAAGATTCTAACAAACCATACATTAAATGGTCTTATGTTGTGATACCATGGAAAGTATGGTACCATTGCAATGATTTGAGTCTTCAGATAAAACAAAACTGTAAAATTGTTTGTTTAGTCTCCTTAGGCTTGTTGTACATTCCTTTTGGGGCTTTTGAAGGGGCCTTACTTATTTGACTTTAGTTGGCACAGGAGGGCTAATTTGTTTCGATTTTGTATCATTTGCACTTTCTCTTAAGGGTGATTTCGTATCCTGCTTCCATAATCTTGTAGTCTCTTTTCAATAATATTTTCTTACTTTATCAAAGAAAGAAGATGATTGGGAACTAATTGATGTTGAAAAGATGAGAAATTATGCCTTCTGTTATTCCCTATGGGAGTCAGAGAAAAAAAGTGTAGTTCTGACCAGCTATTGATGCTGCCGCCTAAGTTGAGGTAGTGCAAGAGAGGATTTGTGTTCAGATCTGGTGCAATTAGGTTGTGACTAAAACAAAAAAACTGAAATGACTGTTAAACTGGCTTGTTAATACACAAACCTTTTTTTTTTGGTGGAAACATTTTGTTAAATTTTGAGATGCTTGTTATCAGATTGATAGGCATGGTAATGTTTCCAAGCACTCCTATCTGATCTGCAGTTGTTTCTGACAAATAATGACAGGGGATACATTTGGATCCAAGCATATACTTGATGGATGAAGAAAATAAATTACCAGCTAAAATGCCAGAAAAATCTGAGATGAACCCTGTTTCAGTGACTCCAGATGACGATCCTGCAAGACAGATGGAAAATAATTCCACAAGTGTTAGTAGAAATCATACTGAAAATATCAACTGCACTCCTGGGGATTTGGCCTCAGAGGAAGGGAAATCTGTTAACCAGGTGAATAAAGTTGTGGATTCTCAGGGATCTAGAGATAAAGCTGGAAGCATTGTTGACAATAAAGGTAATTCTCAATCTGGGTTTTGATAACAAGCCCAGTATTCTATTAGTCTCTTCTAACTTATAATTTTCCTTGATGACAAGTTCTAACTTGTAATTTTGCTTGATGATGAATGCATGCATGGGTGACTTAAGGGTGACAGTTTCCATTCCTGGATTTTTTGTTCATGCAGGCGAAACAGTTAAAGGTCTTGAGGGAGATAGAAAGACTTCTGTTAGCTTAAAATCTGGTCCTGAACCAATAATTATACCAATAGTTCTGAAGATGGCTGAATTCGACCATAAGGTTTGTGCTTCTATTCTTGATGTGTCAAAAATTTCTTCATATTCTTGATTTAAATGGATGGTACTTGTTCCTATATCAGAATTATATAGTTCCACTTCCCTTCCCTCATTATTTATCAAATGGATGGTACATTGTTCCTATATTGGAATTATATCTGTCCCACTTCCCTCCCACATTATTTTTCACTTTCTCAAGGTTGCATATTTAATCTTGTATCCTTATTATTTGTCTTGTCTATCAATCTTTTCTTCTCGTGTGCAGGCATTACTTGAGGAGTGGATCTCAACTCGTTCATTTAGTGATAAATGCCCTGTTGAGGTACCAAAGGCTGCTGAGTTCTTATTGTCATTTGCCAATGTCAAACTTAGGCAATTCACCAAGTTTTAGTAAGTTAAAAGGGTTAAATATTAGCAAACAATCAATGAGACAATCCATGGTTAAACTCGGGTTTCCAAATAGGAGGCCTCACATTGTCAGGTACATACATATCTGGGGATGGATGGGAGGGAATTTAGGGGATGTGAGAGGCTATCTCATTGTTAGCCAATACCTTAACAGATCTGGTTGAAAATGTGGTTAATTAGTGCAAGTAGTAGAAGTAACATGGTTTTTCATTCAAGTGCAAAAACAAAAATAGAAGCACAAGTCAATTGATGGTCAATGACACTGGTGAAGCACTTCCAAGTTTTTGAAATTCAAAGATAGAAGGCATTTGAAAATTCTAGCATAATGGTTAGCATGATGAAAACAATGAATGGCAATAAGATCAAGCATCGATGGAAAATGCAGCAACTCCTGGACATATTCGTGTGCAGTGAAGTGGATCAACAATAGAAAATTGCGAAAGCAACCAAGATGTTGCCAAGTTCAAATAATTCTGGACTGGATTAAGATGACAGATAATAGCTTCTCGTTTTCCCTCTTAACACTTTTGTTTTGCTTAATACATGGAAGCTGGCTGGACATGTACCTCCTTATTCACTTCAATAAATAAAAGTCTACCTTAGTATTATCTCACTAAAAAGCTTCTAGTTTCAACACTTTGCTTGCTAACGAAAAAAATATAGAATATAAAATTTATTCAGTTTTTTCTTAGCAAAATATAAATTTTAATACATTGGTTATATAGGTATTCCTATAAATTATTTTACCATTGTGCAGTTGCCTGGTAAAAAGCATATTGTAGTAGTATCGAAGAGAAACATTTATGCCCCTTTGTTCAGGTCAAAAGTGAGGCAAGATTTTCTAGAAAGAATTTTCCGATTGATTTTCTTTCATTCCATATCCTTGTGTTGATTCTTCACCGATTTCACAAATGTTCATCTTATTGTTTTGTTTTTCATTATTTCCAATAAATAATTTGTTGTTGAACTTTATTCAGAGTATTACATATACATGTTTTATGTTTTCAGGAAAAAGATAGGTTAATTACCAATTTGAAAATCATTCAGGACTACCTTTGCTCTTTCAAGTCACAGGTTTGCTTCTCCACATGTGTTTGTTGGTTAACAGCATGCGATAGAGTTTTGTGGCTTTGCTTCTTTATTAATAATTTTGAAATAACTGATTCTAAATTTAGTAATATTGTGCTCAAAAGTTGGATTATGATGTTGATAGAGAACAAGTTTTGCTTTGATGTCTTGTTTTTAGATTTATTGTATTTGACGACATGGCCAAGTAGCTAATTTGGACAATAAAGTCAATGAAATCAGGTACATATTTTGTGAAATTGCACAACGAAAATTATTGACGAAAAATTGGGGGAACTGTTATTCATGATATCATATGCTTGGGCCATAGCAATATACAAATTCCAAGAATCATTGTCATGCTTGGGCACTAGATTTTGATTTGGGCTGGAGAGCATTATGGTTGATTTAAATTGAAGTGAAGTGTCATATGAACAGGGCTGGGTGATCTATTTCAATTACTCAATATATGACTCCTTTTCTGTTTGAAAGATAAGTGTTTTGGTTTGTCCAAATCTATGATTTAGTCCAAATATGCTCTTACTTGTAAGGTTACTTGAGCTTCAAAGGAAAGAAATGAAGAAAACAACTAACATCTCACAGAAAGAATAGGGTGGTGACTGTATAATTTTATTCCTAGTGTTATTTGTTTCTGAATGTCATTCTACCAGCTGACTGAGATCGACTTCTCTAAACTTTAACTACGTGTTTGAAAGTTTTATAAGTACCATTTTCCCACCCTTTCTTTTCCTCCTAAAATACATCAAGTTTTTCTTGGAACAGGGTCTGACTGTTGCCAATATATCAGCCACAACATTCCCTCAAACACTGGATTGGCTGCATGGCTATCTTCTTCAGGTAAAGTTTTCTAATCAGCTTTGTGTATCTGAAATGCGTTGACCACCAAACATGTTGTTCACCTGGAAAATTGGATGCCTTGGTGATCAGCTGCCTGTTCCGAGATTGTATTGCTGTTGCCCTCCCACGTCGGCAAGGAATTTGAAAAGCTGCTGTCCTTGAGTGTGAGGCAGTTGATTTACTGCTTCATTATCTTCTGAATAGTTCTCATCTTCTTCATCTTGTACATTTCATTCTTTCTATTCGTATTTTTTCCTTTCTTAGTTCTCCAATGACGTGGTAGCATTTCACCAAAGATTATGGTTAGGCTTGACAAAAATTAGGAAGTATTTGTCTTTGATTGATTTACTCATCCATTTCTTTCCAGTACTGTGGACTGTAGAAATAGCATTCAAGCATCAGGTGTCACCAGTTTTGCTGACTTGTTTTTGTTTCCTTGAACATTAGAAAATGATCCCTCAACATATTAGCAGTTGATTTTCTTCTAGTTTCTCCTTGACCAGCTTATCTTGTTTTTCTAAATCTCTCCTTGCTAATTGTTTTCACTATCCAGAGTATTGAGCATGGCATTCCATCGGTGTCCAGTGAAAATGATAGACATCAAGCTCAAAATTAGATTACCTGCAGATGTTAGCTTGAGCAGGACAGGTATGAATCGGACCTTGCATGCAGGTATAAAATGCAATGCACTTTCAAATGCATTTAATTGATTTTGAATGGAAAGCAGTGTCCTACCAGAAAAAGAAAGACTAATCTTTCTTGTCTCATGAAAAATGAATAATAATAATAATAAAAATAACATGTAAAATCTGCCCGTGTCTTTGTTTGTATCTGCGGGGTGCCTATTTGTTATTGTCACGCTTTAAATGGCTTTTCAGAATTCAGTTGCATGCTTTTGTCAATGTGGCAAAAGCGCATGAACTTCTATGCTGACTTCACTTCTGATTTTTGTTGTCCATACGAGTGGTTTTTGGTTTTGTGCACGTAACTTGACTAGCTCTTGTGTGGACGACTTTTACCTGCGCGCATTGAACAGTCCTGTCTTCTTGTACAGAGCATACTTAACTGCCATGACACTTGATGCAGAATTTTGATGGAAAACCTACCAGGCAATGGGAAGCTACTATCAGGCAATGAAAGAGTTTCCTCAGCTTCTTGTGATGGCAGCACTTGCAAGTTCTTGTAATTTGGCCGCCCCATATGATGGACCAAACTTCAAACATTGCCCACCAAATTCGGTTAAGATAATTTGTTGTATCAAAGACATTTTTATCACTCGGGTTCTCACAACTAGAGATAGATATGCCATGTTCACTGCGCTTATTAATGTTATAGTTAAAATTTCAGTACTAACATGTTTGTGATTTTGAAATGCCCTCTGTAGTTAATTTCCTTTTCTTTTCATTTTTTGGGACCTATTTTGTCATTCAGAGAATGACAGAAAGTAAGTTCTAGTCACAGAGCTAGTACGAAGAGGAACACGAAGCCACAAATCTCTAGGTTTCATTTGCAAGAGCCAAAGCCACCTCTTTGATCCCAGTAGTGTACAAGACAGCCAGAGCCAGGTTGCAATACGTGCTTTTAACATAGAACTCGGCAATCCATTCCTTACTCTTTATAGCTCAGTCACAATATTAATTTAAAAAGCACCATATAGAAAATAAATAATAATAATAAAAAAAAACCATTTCGCCCTTGTTTAAGCTAACTGTCAAGATAACCAAGACTGTTGATACACAAATCATTATATCAGCAGCAGGAAAGATCAGATTCAGCAACTATTTCAAGGCCTTCCGATGCAGAAAGCCACAAGCACAATAGCAAAATTACTAGAAGAGGAACATCTTCTAGTCGCATTGCTAGCGAGATCAAGAGCTGAAAACACAACTCATTGTTCAACAACAACAAAGAAAGTTCCCTGAAATCTTACAGAGTTGCAGTGATTTTTTTTTGTTAGTACCTTAGTGGACTAGTTGTGCGTGCAATGGGAAATTTGAGGCCCGCAGCTATTCAATCTAGGTCCTCTAGAAAAGCTAGGTTGGAAAATCATATTCAAGCTCAAACACTTCCATTAATACTGCTAAAAACAAAATTGTTCTGAGATACAACTCAAATAGAATTGCATATTTATATATATAAAAAAAAAACTGAACAGCATGCATTTTACCTAAAAATCATCAACCTAAGAACTAACTCCTGCAATTGTTATAAGAATCATCTCAATTCTCTAAGATGTCATAACTCCACAACCTGACGTTGTCTAGAAGAATCTCCAATATCAACATGCTGTCTTTCTGTGATTCCTTATTCAAATTGTCGAGTATTGGGATAGCCTCATCATAAGCATTCTTAGCATGAAAGAAAGCCTTCTCAGGAAACTTCATGATATCATACAATAACACTGAGAAATTCAAAGCCAAACTCAATCGAACTAAATTTGTAGGAGCCAACTTGGATGCAGCTTTAATGCCTATATCATATGCTTTCATTGACTCTGAAGCAGCCTTCTCCATCTCGATGCCAACCTTGAATTCTGCTAGATACCTGTAATAATCTCCCTTCATCCTATGATAGAAGACACAGGATTCACACTGGGAAGTTGAAGGAAGTAGATGATCATCAATCAATTGTATGATATCGTTGCATATACTTGTGAGTTCGGACTCAACCTTCTGTCTATACTCCTCGATCCTCTTCGCATCAACTTCGTTCCCTTTGACTCGTTCCTTTTCCTCTATGGATGACAGCATTCTCCATGATTCTCTTCTTGCGCCCATTACATTCTTGCATCCAATACGTAGCAAATTCCGCTCCTCGGTTGTCAACTCAACGTCAAGCTTTGCAATATACTTCATGTGATCCAACATCTCACTGTAGCGTTTCGCCTGTTCAGCAAGTTTGGCAGAATACACTGAATTTTGACGTACTTCCATGGCTGATAAGACTTAATTGATTGATCTCTTTTGAGCAAGATAATGTAAAACTGACTGAATAACGAAGAAAAAATCAAACAGAAAACTGAAAAGAGCACTACCAGAAAATTTTCAAATAGCAACCGTCAGATATCTCAAATGTTGAAGTAGCTAGGGTTTTATATGTATATGTATTGGCACGTCAGAAAAACTTAAACCGAACAAGATTAGAAAAAAAGAAAACCCTAAAATTATTGATATTTTGCTAGGTGTGATCGTCAAGTCTTCTTCTTAGAAAAGGATTGCTTGCTTTCAATTTGGGGTCGACTTCGGATCAAGAAAGAACTCTTATTTTAATTCTTTCTTGAAAATGCAAAAGAGTATTAATTTATTTTCTTTCTTAGAAACATTAATTTTAAATAAATCACAAACAACTCAATATTTTTAAACCACACACCCGAGAATTAATTAAATTATAAATTTAATTGTTCCAGTGATTCTTTATTTAGTTTTTACTAATTTTAAAAGCCGTGAAAGAGTTATTAATGATACTTAGATAAGTATTGAGATATTTAATACCACATTTCTTTTGGATTTATGCATATATATTTTATCTTAGATGTTAATATTTTCTCATTAATAACAAACAATTTTTTTTAATATACATCATACAAATACATTTTATTTATATCAAATAAAAAAATATAAATTACAATAATCTCTTTGAAACATTATAAGATACAAAATAAAAAAATAACTACTATTTAAAAAAATAAACAAAACAATTTAAAAAAAATATGAGAGAGGGCAATAATTTAAATTGAAATAAAAAAAAGAAGGTAAACTAAAAAATACATAAGGTATTAATTACAAGTTTTGCAAAAAATAATAATAAAATGTTAGGAAATGGCCCGCTTACCTAGCCAATTATTCAAGCCTAAGCTCAATTAGACCTGAAAAACTAGACCCCCACAAATGGGCTTATATGTTTTTTTCATGCATGTCCTCGAACCTCATTTAATTTTTTTTTTTTGGCAAGGTGAAGGTGAAAAACCACCATCAATATTGAACTTTTTCTGTCAAATAAAATCCTTTTAAACTTGGTCATTTTTGTTCCTTGGAAGATAAAAAGCATAGCAGGAAAAGGCAAAGTAAGCCTACAAAAATAGCAGCAGCTCCGGCAGGGGAAGTTCAGCAGCATAAGCCCCTGTCAGCTGACAGAAATTGCTTGCAGCTTCCTTTGGGTGAGAAAGCAACAGAGTAAGATGTGTTAGGAAAGCAAGGAAACAGCAGCAGATGAGTAACAACATAGGCAGTAGAGAGTCCTTAATGCAAGAGGTTCTGATTGATCAACAACAGATTTATTATATTAGGAACACGTGAAAGCCTAGCATGTATATTTTTGAACTGGATGGATAGGTCCAAAACTAAGAAGAGGCTTGGTGTTGCCAAATAATTTGAATGAAGAAAACTTGCATAACTTTTGATCCCACCTCAAATTTTCTACGAAATTCCACATGGACAATAAGACCTTCAAATTAGTTTCATGTTGATGTAAGGATTGATCCCCTTCACTGCTATATTGTTACAGATTATTGGATTTATCATTGGTATCATCCCTCCCATAAGTAATTCATTGGTGATTGGCCCCCTTTTCATGCGGTTGAAGACTCTGCAATGCATACTTGCTCGGGTCAGTATCCTATTTTTGATGATATGAAGATTCTGAATCAACCAAAAATGTTACTAGTTTCACTATCAGCTATCTAACAAGTTTCCCTGGTATTCCTTTCATGTTTGCAGGGAGTCAGCCATTCCAACTGTCACTTCGATTTTAGGAGCAAATCTTCTGGAGGGTATGCTTAACCATTTTGAATGTTGTCAAGCGCCTTCTCATTCACTCGTAGAATTGTTGGAAACATGGAAATAATGATCACCGTTGATGCTCATAGGTTTGAAAGGGTCAAAGGTGCCACTCATGGTGCTTGTTGGAATAGTGGCAGTCCGGTATATTATTATGGCGATTTTGAGAGCACTTATCATTAAATATGCAGTCCGTTTTGGCTTGTTGCACTCTGATCCACTGTATAAGTTTGTTCTTCTGCTTCAATTCGCACTTCCTCCAGCAATCGGCATCTGTCTGTTATTTATCATTGGTGAATTAAGATCCAGGTAAAGCTCAGCCATATTCATGTGTTTGGCTACAGGTTGAATTTGTTTTTCATTTGTTGTTTTGGCCATAATTTGGTAGGTATAACGACCCAGTTGTTTGGAGCTGGCAAAAGCGTGATGATGATCACTCCCCTGAAGTTAAAATGTAATAATGTAACAGAACCTTCTCCTCTGTATGCTGTTTGGTCAAGAACTGTTTCTGTTCCTACAACTGGCTCACAACCATAAATCTTTGCTGTGTAAGAAATCTCAGAATGCCTTCAAGGCTTTAACCCATCTGCAATGCCACAGAAAAAAAAAAAAAGTTAACATTTCAAGCAAAAATATGGTAACAAGTAAAAACTAATTTTAGGTGTTCGCATGGATTGATAAAAGAAGAAGAAGAAGATGTTATAGAAGCAAAATGGGCATTTCTCTAATTACTCAAAAGCTAAGGGGAGGTTTTCAGCCAGGGGAAGCTGTGGGTGTCCACTTCCAAAGAATTCACAAAGGCCATTAGTCACCATGATTAATTAATGATGGTTGGAATGTGTTTTTCTCATTTGTTTTTTAATAATTGACTATATTGTAGAAAACTGACCAACATAATTTATTTTCCGGTAAAAAAAAAACATAAATTTTAGATGAAGGAAAATATTTTTCAGTTTAAAAGATTGAAAAATACTTCTCAATTCATGAAGCACCAAAAAAATAAGGTGGTTATATAATACTTTATTATTCTTTATATATATATAATATTCATTTTTTTCTTTATATATATGAAATTAAATAATATTATTAGAAAATAATAAATTAATAATATATTTATATATGAAATAATATAATAGGATATATTATCATATAATGTAAAAGTATATTAATTTAATATATTAGTTCATATAGTACTTTAATTTAGATAATATTGTTAATTAAGAAATACATTCGAATACAAAATATGTTATATTATACAATAATCATCCATTTTAAATCATATAAAATCATGTTATAAAATTAGAATGCCATAGAAAAAAATTATTTTTAATGTTCTTCAAACACCAAATTAAAAATAGTTATATGCCTATAATATTATATTTAAAATATTATATTATATGTTTGGTTACATTTTATAAAATAAACTAAATATAAATATATGATATAATAATTCTTTTTTTTTCTCACTATTATACTTTTATATCTTATTTTTTTATTATAAAGGGTCAAATAGTTATATTTAATGTTCTTAGATAAACTTAAAAAAGTAAAATATTAATGAGTGTTTTTTTAATTTATTTTCAATGACATAGTGAAATTCTATCTCAACTTATTTTTCATGATATTATCAAATATAAAAAAATTTATTTTCCAATAAATATACCAGTAACAAGATCAACAATATAGCTGCTGGACAAGAAAACAGTTTATTTTGGTAAAAAAAACCAAAAATACCTTATTTGGAAAACCAAGGCCAACTAAAAACATGGGTGTAACTAAAAGTTTAGGGGTGTGGTTATGGTTATTTTTCAAAGTGTTTTTTATTTTAAAATATATTAAAATAATTTTTTTTATTTTTAAAAAATTATTTTTGATATCAATGCATCAAAATAATTTAAAAATATAAAAAATATATAATTTAAAAAAAATATCTTTTAAAATACAAAAATAAACAGGACAGGAACATAACGTAACATTTCAGAATATTGTCATAGTTTTCAGTCTTTAGTAATGGAACATCTACGTGCCAGAAAGCAATCTCCAATAGTCCATGCGGTTTCTGACTAAGCGAAACATTTGTGGTGCATCGTTACTCGGGATACGTCTCCGTCCGGCCGACCTTTCTTTTTAACTTTAATCTTAGAGATAGACTCCACCATGCGGGGAAAAAGAAAATATTTAAAAGAGAGAAGAAAGAGTGAAACTGTATTTTATTTCATTTTAAGGGTTGAGAACAACCCTTGTATTGTTTCCTGTCAAAAGCCTTTTTCCTAGCTAGCTGATCCACTAGATCTCAAAAGCATTTCAGCTGTCTCATCATCTCCTTTTGTTGTGCGTTTCTTGCGTGTGAAATTGTAGTGGAGAATCATGCAGATACCTACCACTGCATTGCGTGCGTGCTTGGTACGAGTGGAGTTTTTATATTGATGGGCCGGGAACCATCTTTGTTTTGTTCTAATTCTACTCTTTTTTCTCATCACTTTGATCTTTCTGAGTTCGGCGGTATGATTCTAGCTATGTGTGCGGGTTTGTCTACCGTGTTTTGGTTTTATTCTGATGGTGGAAGTGGATTTTTGTGGAAGCAAGCTAACTCCTCCGTACGTTTTGGTTTTACTTTTATTATTCCTGATGGTTTCTTTATGATTACCTTCCTGTTCTGAACTTCAAATCAATCGCCTGCTTCTGATAGATTGCATCTCATGCATCAGTCTCTGCCCTCTGGCTATTCTAAAGCATCCTCAGTCACCGTGAGTTCTTTTTTATCAGAAGCAATTTGCACGCACCGCATGCAATCATTACTTAAATTTATGGAAGTGGATGAAAAGATGAAGGAAAGATATAATTTGCTTGAATGAATATTATTGACATTAGATCGTGTATTTGTACAGCAAAATATTCTTACAAGTCAGGAATGAAAAGCTATATTACGGGAATGAAAAACTACATTACAGGGTGTCAAGCTATAAGATAGGCATTACAATAGGAAAATAATATACACTGATTATCTATTACTAAATAAAGAGAATATTAAAGTTTAACTTTCTAATACTCCCTCTCAAGTTGGAGAGTGAATATCCTATACTCCCAACTTGCGAATCATAGGAACAAAATTCTCCTTACCCAAAGGCTTGGTCAAGATATCTACTAGCTGGTGTGCAGAACTCACATATCTTGTAATCACTGAACCATCTTAAATCTTGTCTCTAATGTAATGGCAATCCATTTTAATGTGTCTAGTTCGCTCATGAAAAATTGGGTTGGCTGCAATGTGTAAGGCAGCCTTGTTATCACAAAATAACATAGCTGATTCATGATGTGTTAGTCTCAAGTCTCTTAATAGATAGCGTAGCCATGTCAACTCACAGCAGGCTCCTATCATTGCACGATAATCTGTCTCGGCAGAAGAAAGATAAACTGTTTTCTGTCGCTTCGACCTCTAGGATATTAATGACGGTCCAAGAAAGATGCAATAACCTGTGGTGGATCTCCTAGTAAGTGGACAACCTGCCCAATCCGAGTCACAATAAGCCCTTAACCTGAAGTCACTATTCAAAGAGAAAAATAAGCCTTGGCCAGGTGCACCTTTCAAATATCAGACAACCCGAAGAGCTGCCTCCATATGAAATTTTCAGGGTTGATGCATAAATCTACTCAAAACATGTACTACATATGTTATATCTGGCCTCGAAACAGTCAAGTAAATTAACCTACCAACCAATTTTCTATACTTACTCGGTTCTTTGAGCAAATCACTATTGTCTGATAATTTCAAGTCTCGTTCCATAGGAGTATTAATTGGGGCAGCATCTAACAGACCTATATCCTCAATGATTTCTAATGCATATTTCTGTTAGGAGATAAAAATCCCTTTCTTAGAAGCAGAAACTTCAATACCAAGGAAGTACTTCAGATTACCCAGGTTTTTAAGGTTAAAATGACTATGTAGGAATGTTTTAGTGGCAGCAATGCTAGCAAGATCATTTCCAGTAATTAGAATGTCATCTACATATATTAAAAGAGCAGTAAAGAGCTAGCCTTGTGTTTTGGTGAACAAAGAGTAATCGACTCGAGATTGAACAAAACCAGCAGAACAAAAAGCCTTTGAGTACTTAGCGAACCATTGGCGAGATGCCTGTTTCAAACCGTACAACGACTTATGTAAGCGATATACAGATTGTTCTCCCCATGTTGCTGATGCCTAGGCAGCAGAGACATAAATTTCCTCAGCCAGATCGCCGTGAAGAAAGGCTTTGTTAACGTCCATTTGGTGTAAATACCACCCACAAGCTGCGACTAAAGCAAGCAAGCAGTGAACTGAAATAATCTTGGCAGCAGGAGAAAATGTATCCTGATAATCGATGCCCTCCAGTTGAGTGAAGCCCTTGGTGACTAACCGTGCTTTGTACCTCTCAACAGACCCATCTGATCAGAGCTTGACTTTATACACCCATCTGCAGCCAATAGGAGTGTGACCAATATGAAACGAAGTAAGAGTCCAGGTGTTGTTGGCCTGGAGAGCCTACAACTCGGAGTTTATGGCCTTCTGCCACTCAGGATGAACAATGGCCTCTGAATAAGACCTAGGCTCTGTTATTATACCGAGTTAAGGAACAAAAGATTTATATTGAGTCATATATCTGTGATATGAGAGATGTTTAGCCAGAGGATGACGAGTACCTTTAGTCAGACCCAGTGACAATGAGGTTGATTGGGTGGAGTAAACATTGTTGCAGACAAAATCCTTGAGCTTGACCGGCAGACCGGTTTGGCGACTAGAGCGATGGAGGGGAATAGGATCAGGAACAGGGGTAGGCAAATGGGAAGGTGGAATTGACGAGGGTTCGGATGATGGAGCAAGCGAAGAAGATGACGACGAAGGAAGTTCAAAGGAAAGAAATGACCGGTTGGGTGAAGGAGGGGAAGGGGACGTGTGTGGCGTTTCTGGAAAAGGAGAGGAAGGAGATGCAGGTAAGGAATTTGGTAAAGCAGGAGGCGTAACAGTGTTTGACAAAGAAGCATTTGGTGTTGGAGAAAAAGAATTGGGCCAGGGGATATCACGGACCAGAAGAGGAATCAGGCCAGGCATCATTAGGGAAGGAGAAATGGGCTTGATAGATGCATAAGGAAAAGAAGTTTTATGAAATTTGACATCATGGCTGGTGAAAATTTTGTTAGACGACAAATCAAATAATTTGTAGGCTTTTTGTCCAACGGGATAGCCAATAAAAATCGAAGGAATGGAACGATGATCAAATTTGTGGGAAACACGGACATTAGTAGCATAAGCTAAACAACCAAAGACACGGAGATGGGAAAAAAAAGGTCGTTTGGAGTAGAGAAGTTCAAAAGGGGTTTTTAAAAAAAGAATTGAAGAGGGCAACCGATTGATGATGTGGACGGCGGTAAGAGCACACTCCCCCCCCAAAAAAGGGTAGGGAATTGAGCTTGAAATTTTAAAGCTCGAGCCACCTGTAAAATATGACGATGTTTTCATTCCACAACCCCATTTTGTTGAGGCGTATAAATGCAAGAATGTTGAAAAACGACCTCATGATCTTGAAAAAAAGAACATAGTGAGGTAAATTCCCCACCATTATCATTGCGAAAAGTTTTTATGTGAGACTCAAATTGAGTTTGAACAAAACTGGTGAATTTTTTTAAAAGTGATTGTGCTTCATCTTTATGTTGCATTAAAAATATCCATGTGAAACGAGTAAAATCATCCACAATTGTAAGAAAATAATGAGCACCAGTAAGAGAAGGGTGTCAATAACGACCCCAAATATCACAATGAATTAGTGAAGAAATTGTACTAGGACTGAAAGGTAAACGACTTTGCTTAGCCAAAGGGCATACAGGACAAGTATTATTTGACTGAACCGGAAAATTTAATAAATTCTTGGCAATAAAACTTAAATGGGAAGATGATGCATGGCCTAAGCGATGATGCCAGAGATCGGTGGATGAGATGGTAAGGTTGCAGTTCGGCTGTTTTGTGGGTGAAGAGGAGGTGTTTACTGAATTCTTCGTTGCAAGTGCCGCCAAATAATATAGACCATTGCGTTGTTTACCCAAACCAATCATCCTCCTCGTAGCCAGATCCTGCAAAATACACCAATAAAGGAAAAAAGGTTATTGAACAATTCAGGCCTTTCATCAGACGACTAACTGATATCAAATCAACTTTGAAAGTAGGAACATATAGCACATTATGCAAATAATAGACAGAATTCAGAGGCAACGATCCTTTCACAACAATATTAGCTTTGTCTCCGCTAGGTAACATTACAGGAGGTAATGAACAACTTTTATTTTTGTGGAAAAATAATTTAGATGACAAAGAAATATGATCCGTCGCCCCGCTATCAATGATCCAATTGCAGGAAACAATGTTAGACAAACTTGGCTTGGTCACAACATTGGCCTGAGAGATAGAATCGTCACTTTTACTAACAAACGACAAAAGTTGTTTCAACTGATACTCTGAAATCCTAACAATCTGGTTGCCACCAATTTTAGAAGACCCCTTGGCAACATTATTCATTGCAGGCTTAGTTCTGTTGTTGAATTCTCTTGAGCCGGAGTTAAATTTAGCCTTTGGATGGCCCACTGGATATCTATTTAACTCATAACAAGTTTGGATCCAATGTCTCATTTCTCCACATTGTGAGCAATTGGGGCGTCCTCTGCCTGTGCCTGGACCATGTTGTCGTCTTTCTTGCCTGAAATTTTCAGGCTACCTCTCCTGCGATCGTGATTCTTGTGACCCATATGGACAGTTGGATCTCTCATGTCTGACTGGGTTGGGTTTGCTTCGAACTGCCATAGCTGCACTGCTGCTGGAGTCAATTGCAGCGTATGTTGAACTCAGGAGGCATTGTTTTTCTTCTTAAGAAACAGAGGAATACGCCTGCCGAACTGAAGGAAGGGTATTCATCAGGAGAATCTGCCCGCGAATAGCACTGTAAGAGTCATTCAGCCCCATCAGAAATTGCATCATTTTTTACTGATCTTGTTATGCCCCGTGTATTGCATTATTGTATGAAGCCAATTCATCCCATAGACCTTTTAATTTGGTGTAGTAGGTAGAAACGGAGAGTTGTTCTTATCTGAGATAAACAATGTCTCGCTGAATCTCGAAGATACGAGGTGCATTGCCTTGAGAGAATCGCTCAGGAAGATCTTCCTAAACCTCATGAGCAGTAGAATAATAAATCACACTATTTGAAATTTCCAGACCAAGAGCATTGACGATCCAAGAAGTCTTTTTACTGTCCTTCAGCTCACGAAACACTATTTTATTTTATTTTTGTCTTTATTTAATTTTATATATTTTTATTGAAGATTAAATTTTATAATTTATTACGATTTATTTTTTATGTGTTATCTTACTCTCATGATCGTGTTGTGGATTTAATTGATTAACTCAGTTGACTTAGATTTTTTTTTAATTGTTATTTTTTAAAATTTTATCGTTTTACATATAGTTGATTAAGAATATAAGTTTTATAATTTGTTTCAGTTTTTCTTTCTATGAGATTATCTTATGATTTTTTTTATTTACTTTCTATGAGATTATCTCGGTCTAATGAGTTTTACAGATTAACTCGAGTAGACTCTGGTAATTTTATTGTGTTCTTTTTTAGATTGATTTTTTTTTTAATTTCATCATTCAACAATATACCATTTTAATTTTGATTTCTATGAGGTTATTCCAGTCTCATGATCCGAGTTGCGTATTTAATAGATTAACCCGAATTGACTTGAGTTATTTTTTTAGTTTATTTTCTATGAGGTTATCCTGGTCTCGGATCCAGGTCATGAGTTTTGTGGATTAATCCGTGTAGACTTTGGTTGTTTTATTTTTTTATTCTTTTTCAATTTTATCTTTTAATATTGAGTTGATTATGAAATATATTTCATAATTTATTTCAATTTACTTTCTATGAGATTATTCTGATCTCATGCCAGGTTAACTCTAGTCGTTTTTATATTTTTTTCTACTTATTTTTTTTAATTTCATCATTTAACATTAAATTTATTAGGAATTGAGTTTTTTAATTTATTTTAAATTGCTCTGTATTGTATTATCATGGTCTCATGATCTAGATTGTGAATTTGTCAGCTTAACTCATGTTCAATCGGGTCGATTCAGTATGTTGTCGTCTCAATATTTAAAAAATGAAGTTGTCTTAAATTTTTTGAGTCAAATTATGTTTTCATTTGTAGTTCCGATTGTTTTTGGATTTTCCAAGTCAACTGGATCTTGTTGGGTCAACCCCTGCTCAATTTGTTTTTTTCTACTAGAAAAATATTAGTAGAATTTAGGTATTTTTTTATGTTAAAAAAAAATTGATCAAAGAAATAAACGGTTGATTATTGAGTCTAATGATCAATTCTTTTGGAAGTTCTGTGAAACATCATCCATTTTAAGAACGTAAACTTACATTTTTTTTTTACACAAAGTGGGAGACGCAGCATATAAGTTTTAATTGCTCTTCTTGTTTTATACCTTCACAATACTTCGATTACTGACCTGACAAACATTCTGAGTTCCGCAAGAATATAATGTGCAATTTTGAATTCAGTCGTTATGCAGCTTGTGTTTTTTGTCTTGAGTCCAGCACTTGTTGGCAGCAACTTGGCAAAATACATAACATTAAGAAGCTTGCCTGAGCTGTGAGTTTCTCTGGTAAAATTTTCTGGGCCTATTTTCTTTCGGTGTGGTGTGTGTATATATATATATATATATATATATATATATATATATATATATTCCCTTCCTGCTATTTCCCTAAATCCAACTTTTTTCGAATTATGTAGGTGGTTCATGCCACTAAATGTTCTCATGACCTTTGTCATTGGCTCGGTGCTTGGATGGTTACTTGTAAAAATCGCCAAAGCTCCTAAAGGTCTTCGGGGAGTGATCATGGGATGTTGTGCTGCCGGTAGGTTTTATTATTTTGGCTAATGGAAGGTGTATATATATCTACAAATTTTTGGTGTCCTTTCTGGATTATATTCTTGCAAAAAAAAAAATTTGTTGATTCAACATAGTCTTTTGAAATAAGAAAGCAGAGTTTAATTATTCATTGGCATTGAGCATCAGTAGTTTAATCAATTTAATCAGGTTCTGATCGTATTCACTTCGAATCAAAGTTGTTCTTACAATTTGTAATTGATATTCAAGATTTCTTGCCAGATATTCTTCCCATGCCAATGAGGTTATCTACTTCGTTGGCTTGTCATCCTTCAATGCAAACAATCAAGTTTTTGCATATTCTCCCTACTCTGTTCTGTCCTGCTCTTCTTTTTTCCCCTTCCAAGACATGTAGATTGTAGACCATCCCACCTTAGAGAAGAGGCAGACATTCTCTTTCCTGGTAATGAAATGAACACAAATGAATGTGAACCAATCTTGCTATCCATCTTACACCTTATGCTCTGATGAAACAATTTGGAAGCTCTAATCAAATTATAAGGTCCATATATCACACGTCAATATTCCTTCTGTCATTTTTAGATTGAACAACTTCCTCGTTACATACACCTTGTTATTCATTGAAGACTTTCTATACATGCTGCCATTAGCTCCGCAGAGATCTTTTTTTGATAGTATCATGTGCAACTAATCTTGACAGGGTTGATTGGATAACGCCTAAAACCTATCTGTCAAGAAGTTTTCGATCCACTTCTTCCATCTTATCTGGCTTTTCCTTAATAGAGGAAGATTATACTAGTTGCTAGTGTAGAGCGATGAAATAAAAGAGAATAAGAAGGGAGGGAAATCAAACACCCACATAACACCATAATTTACATGTTTAAGAATAGTTCTGTTGGACAGCACATCCACCAACCCTGGAGTTAGTGAGAATATATACATACATCCACAAATGGGTCAGACTGTGAGCCCAAGTAAATGAAAGAAAAACCAGGCTCTACGATGATGGCTGCAGCAGCACTATATTTGTCTCAATAAGTCAATATCAAGAACCAATGCTCCGTGCTTTCATTATATTTTGATCTTTTATTCTTGAATTCTAGTTTATGATAGGTGTTGATGTGAACAGGAAACCTGGGCAACATGCTTCTCGTAATTGTTCTAGCTGTCTGTAAAGAAAAAGGCAGTCCATTTGGAGTTTCCGATGTCTGTACCGGCAATGGAATGGCATATGTTTCACTCTCTATGGCAGTATGACCATTGTACTTTCTAACTTGAATTTCATCCAAAAGTTGTAATTGCTTAAACTTCTTTGTAGTTTTTTCTTTGATTTCAGATTGGATCCATCTACATCTGGTCATATGTGTACAATATTATTGTGCGTATATATTCATGTAAAGATTCTGATGAAGCCAAACCAGATGTCTTACCGGAGGGTGCAGAGTCTGCTGGAGAAAGAAATGAATCTGCAAAGAGTCGCACAGGGCCCCCACTTCCTTCAGAAGATCCCTCACTTGGTGAGAGTCAGCACTTGCAGCTTGCGAAGGTTGTTTGAACCTCAATATAATATCTTCTTTTCTCTATTCACGCACTTCTCTCTTTCCTTGTATTGTTCATGTTCATTATGGGCTTGCTTTGAAAGGTTTCACATGATCTTATCATTGGCGGCATTTTTTTTTCCTTTCCTCTTTCTTCATTGAATAAAATATCATCATCTAACCTATCAATGTTTCTTGACAGGTGCCATTTCCAGAAAACGTCAAGAGAAGCTTTCTAAAGTTCATAAAGAAACCCAGTATAAGGAGATTGTTTGCACCGGCAATTATTGGAGCGGTATGCTTACGGCAAGTTCTAATTTTAGGAAGTTATTATACATATAGGATCAAATCCCTTGCATGAAAATTTTTTCTCTCCAACATTGCCATGAAACAGGCATTAGCAAGCAGCTTGTAGATTTTAGTCAGATTTTTTTCCCACGTTAGTTTCCTGGCAACGTTAAAATATTTGACATTTATAGATCAAAACATAACTAACATGCCGCATTACGATCCAGTGTTGATGTGAGGATTGATCCCCCTTGTTGTTCTATTTTTATAGATTGTCGGATTGATGATTGGTATCATCCCTCCATTCAGAAAAGTACTAATTGGTGATAGCGCTCCTCTTCATGCGGTTGAAGACTCTGCAGACATGGTTGGGTCAGTATCCTCTCTTTGATGATATGAAGATTCCCAAGAAAATTAACAAGAATCTTAATTTACTTTTATTTTCAGCTACCTAATTTCCCTAGCATTCTTTCATGTTCGCAGGAAGGCAGCCATTCCAATCATGACTTTGATTTTGGGAGCAAATCTTCTGAAGGGTAAGCGTGACTGTTCGATTTTTGTATCCCAACTGGCTTGCCTTCTCTCACTAGTTGCATTGTTGAAAGCATGGAATAATTATCGCGGTCGGAATAGGGGTCCTGGGGCTCAAGGCATATCTAAAATGTCGATGATTTTGAAATGGCTTTTGTCATTGTTCTTCGCACTTGTGGTCAATGCATTGGTTTCAGCCCCGAATTTGCATTAGAACCTGGTTCCTCAAGTCCGTTTCTGGGCAAAGTCTAAAATACTGGTATGTAAGATAGATAAACGACCCTCTAGATTCAATTCCAATGGTCCTGTGGTCATTGCTCTGGAGGCTATATATATGCATGCAGGCAACAGATTTTCTATACTTGTGAGAATAACGATGGATAGTAAATCTGAATACTTGGGTGAATAAGAATGCACAACTCCTTAAAGCATACAGATCTCTTAGCTAAGTTTACACTAATCAAATGGAGCTGAGATTATCATATTTCCTTGTTCCCACGTCGCACAGATTACATTAACTATCTGCTGCAATATGAACGGAACGGCCGTGCCTGTCTTGGCATGCTAGCATATATAATAATAGCCGCCACAAGGGTAGTGGAGCGGAAGCATGGTGGGGTGGCGTGTCAAATCTCACCATCCCATAGATCTTCAATTGTCTTATAAGGACTTGTTGAGTCGTTAACAAGAAATTCTCCTCTCATGATCTTCCATTCCTCCAGTTTCTCAATGTCAGTGAGATCTTGATCATCCAGTTTTACATTCAAGGCCTCCATGTTTTCCTTCAACCTCTTCTGATTAAAACTCTTCACTATCATGCTTGATCCCTTTGACAGTCCCCACTGTAACGCCACCTTCAAAGATTCATGACGAAAGCTTGTTTTCAGGCCCCTTAATGTATTAGAGCTGAATTCATTTATTATGATAGATTCGTGGGCTTTACCTGAGCTGGGGTCGTCTTGTGCTTGCGAGAGATGGACTGTATTATTGGATTTTCAACCACGGCGGTTGTTCCCCATGCATTTCCAGGGCCACCAAGTGGCGAATAAGCACTTACATGGATCTTGCAGTCCGCACAAAAATCTCTTAGTTTTCTTTGCCTCCACATTGGATGCATTTCCACCTGCACGTACCGTTGCCACACAGTTCATCATTCAATTCAATATTATTCGATTAAAAAAACATAGGTTCCTATTTATTACTGTAGCCAATGAATATCTCCTTCCCAAACCTATGAAATTAAAGAAAGAAAACACACCTTATGTGGTCATCAAATAAGAGAAGAGATGGTTCATCACGTTTGGAGGGCATTTATGTTTATGTGGCTTCTTGCAGTTGACCATCCTCACATTGTTTTATTATTATTATTATTATTATTATTATTGTTTCACAATGAGCTGTACATATGATCATAAGTAAGCTTTTTTATAATCTCCATTGGAATCCGAGTGCTTGAAAGTACGATAGTAATCATTTTTTAAAGTATGTTTTTTAAACTGTTCGCGCGTTTTTTTTTTATAGGGTACCTGATTGACAGCTGGAGGTACCGAGGCAAAATCCAATAAGCTTTGGATCTTCTTGCTGGAGAAATTGCTGACGCCAATGCACCTACACAATCCCAGGTCCAAACATTTTTCCATGCCGGCCCATGTGGACTCAAGGTCTAACGGCTCAAAGTCATCTTCAGGAGGCACGGCAGAGTAATTCCAAGGCTTCAGCTTCACAGGCCAATGCACTAGATACATGTCCAAATATTCCATGCCCATGTTCCTATAACAAGAAGCAAAAGCACTTGAAAACCCAAAAAGATCCTAGTCGAATATTTTCAAGATCCTCATCGATCCCCTGCAATCTTAGAGGCCGCCTATGATCTTATTCTACATTTTGTTTACACTAGCTAGATCTATATATATATATATATAATGAGAGATTTGATATGATCTTGGTTCAAAATAGATTAGACCCAAAAGTCACCACCCACATGCAGCTAAAGCTAGATTTGCGTATATACTCAATGAATTGATCAATTTCAATGAAGATTTAACAAGATGGGAACTTCACTTGATTAAAGTACTATAGGGTACTAATCAAATGGAGCTGAGAACCTAATGCATGGAACCCAACTCTCAAGGATGGCTATGTGCTCCTACTTACTTTAGAGTTTGCCTGAGTGCTGAGACAGGATCATGATGATCACTCCCCCACAGTTTAGATGTAACAAAAATCCCCTCTCTGTCTACTGTTTGATCAAGAATCGCTTCTGTTAACGCATGCCCCACAGCCGGCTCAGAACCATAAATCTTTGCTGTGTCAAAATGCCTGTAACCCATCTGCAATGCCACAAACCAACAAGTTTTCGACATTTCACGCAAAAATATTGGCAACCGTACTAAAAGCTTTTACTCCGGTGTTTGATTGGATACTGGGAAGAATTTATATGCAAGCAAACTGTCCATCTGGGTAATTAATTACTCAAAGCCTATATACGTAGGCATGCATGAAGAGGTAGTTAAGCCATTGAAGTCCAAAATTAATGCTCTAATCAAGTGGGTTCAGCCATGCTTTATTTAGTGCTATCATTAGTGCTCCAGTGTCTATCAGAGATGGACTGCAACGCAATGCACTGCACTTGAAATGAAAAGATAGGAAGAGCCAGAGAAAAAACAGATCGAAGGCTGCAGAAAAGGAAAGAATAAAGGGACAGGATATGTGCGCGCGCGCGCGAAATGTACCTTGAGGGCCATATCGATGGCCAGCTCTGTCGTCTGCCTATCATTAGGGTAGGAATAAGTGCCCAGTCCCAGGACTGGCATGTTAATGCCGCAATTCAGACGCACTTCGTTGTTCATCATCTCTATCTCCTCTCTCTTTCTGTTCTTCGTTAACTCACCATGGGAGTTGGGACCTCTCTTCCCCCGTATATATACACACCCCAAGTCAACTCCATTGATAGAAATATGATTTCTTTATGTATGATGACTTCATTCATCCCAACTCATTCAAGAGAGCTTACATATGTAGGAATAAAATATGTTACTTACATAGCACTATACATTATTTGTTGCATCTATTAGTTTGTGATTAATACGCACGTTACAAAGATATATACTAATTAATTAATTAACAAGAACATCAAAGTCCTTGAATTTCGTTGTAGGACGTGATTATTCTTTTTTCTTTCAAAATTATTGGTGTTCTCAGAACCTTATGCTTTATATATATATATATATATATAGCTTTTATAGTTGTTTTTTTAACACCTTTTTCTAAAATAAAGAAACCCTACTGAAGTTAAAAATATTGTAAACTTAATTATTTGAAGGAGGTTTTTGTTTTAATTAGGAAGAAGTTACAAAAATCCTAGGTATCCAATGCCTTTGGAAAAACCCAAAGCCATCCCCTCTTTTTAACAACATATATAATTAATATATATACATTAGTAGTTAATTATTAGTATTATAAGAGACGAGAAGCCAAACTTACAACTGGTTGGGGAAAATGATTTATATCTTCACCAAATAAAAAATGAAGGGCTGATTTTGAGCACCCTACCTCTTAATTACATGAAGTATAAATAAGTTCAATTCCTAATTTTTGTTGAAAATTAAACTCGTGATCTCTTAATTAGGTCAGCATGCTAACAATGCATCAAAGGCTTATTGATTTGGATTAAAATGTTTTTGGAAAAATATTTATGTAATTTTCTTAATATAATTTTACATGATTTTTCATAATGGATACAACATTTTCAAAGAAAAAAATAAAACTTTATAATCATATGTTTGCGGCATATATGTGATAGGAACAATAATATTGAACCTTGGAAAAGAGATATATGCAAGACACTAAGATGTAATGATGATGATGAATATAATAATTTCAAAATAAAGCATTTTTAGAT